>WNFE01000083.1_pt1 | contig 58642 bp, 48 predicted proteins | sample 5400451 | NCBI WGS metagenome assembly WNFE01 (sample SAMN13153344, study PRJNA577476) | soil metagenome | isolation source: 200 cm saprolite under Douglas fir tree site 2 hole 2 | place: USA:California | collected 2015-04-18
CTTCTTGCGCACATGCCGCAAGCGCTCGAAATGTCCGGGAATGTATTCGATCTGCCAGCTCTCTTCGCTGCCGATTTCTTGTCGCTGCTCGCCGCAGCACGAGCAGCGTCGTTGTTCTGCTGGGAGCTCATAGACGTGCGTGCTGACTGGAAGATGGTCGAAATTCGCTAAGGCCCGCCGTCCTTTGCGCCGCTTTATGCGTCGCAGTTCCGGCTGGGCTTCTCCTTGCGCAAGGCTCTCGGCAGGTAACGGTTTTTGTTCCAGTTCTTCGGCAAACTCCAGCAGCGCCTGCGCTAGTTCGTTCTCGCTCAAACGATCCGCTCGCGGCCCGTAGGTCGCCTTCTTGTAACGCCACAGCTCTTTCTGCAGCTGCAGATTTTCCAGATACAGTTCGTCGGCCCGCTTACGATGCTCTTCGGCTCGCTTGGTTTGCGCTTCGGCACGCTGTCTTTGGTCATCGCGCTCCTGCCACAGCGAGCGCAGCATAGCTTTCAGTGCTTCTTTATCTTCAGGCAAGCTGGTCAAGAAGTTCTCGACGGTGGGCACATCTGCTTAGACGTAGCAGCAGAAAGTTGGTTGCTCACGCGGTGATTATTTTATGCGTTGTTTTCTTTTTTTTGTTCGCGAACTTTTTATTTGCTGCTGCCCACTGCGCGTTCGTAGCGTGCCACGCGCTTCAGCTTCGAAACATCGATCCCATCCAGAATCATCGCTAGCTCGCTAGCACGCAATTCCACCGCACGCGCCCCATTTTCCACCCGCGGCATTTTGAAAACTCCTGCCTCCAATCGCTTGTACCACAGGACGAATCCATCCCGGTCCCATACCAAAATCTTTAGCCGATCACCACGTCGCGAGCGGAACACGAACAGATGGCCACTTTGCGGGTTCTCCCCAACCACCGCGTTCACCCGTTCTGCCAGCCGATCAAATCCGCAGCGCATGTCCGTGGCTTCACTGGCCATCCAGATCCGCGCCCCCTGCGAACGGTCCATCGCCTGTAAGCTCGGCAGCCCGATCACCCTGCTGCCTCCACCACCGCCAGCAATCCCCGCACATGTTCCGCATCAAATCCTCGCCCGATCATCAGGCTCCGGCCATTCTGCAGCCGGACTTCGATCCGCGAGTCGCCCGCTACGTTGGCCGGGGACTCCGCCACTTGCACTTCCACGAATCTCGTCGCAGTGTTTTCCCGCAGCCGTTTCTTCCACCAGTAGAAATGCGACGCGCGCAACTTCCGCTCTCGGCAGAACGCCGCCACACTCTTCCTGCTCCGCATCTGTTCGGAAATCAGCCTGCGCCACTTCGTCCATGCTTTTCTGCTTCGTTTTCGTTGCGTCATCGCGCAACTTTGCTATGCGACGACCATTCCCCGCAAGATGCGGTTCACGTAGCGCTCACGAAGTTCTCCGGTCACGCGCGAATAAGTCGAGATTGTCCCACGCGAATAGCGCTGGCAGACCATCCGTTCGACGAACCGACTCGCAATCTGATCATTCGGAAGACCCGCTAAAACGCGAAACGCGTGAGTGCGCCTGGGGTCCGGCAGCCGACGACGTTTTTGAAGAGGATTCCGGAACATTGCGACGGTCGCGCAACGTTTCTATCATGAAGCGCCAAAGATATGCCTCGAACAGGGCCCTTCGTCAATTGAGCGCTTGGTTTTCTTGTTTCGCGAACATAAACGACCACTCCTGTCCCAGAAGCTTCCTCATGACCGCAATTTCACTGCGAGAAACATTCGTCGACGCCATCGAAAGGCTCGCTGGCAAATCCTATCCGGTAATCCCAGGCTCCCGAGTTTGGGAAAAGCTTGCTCGTTTTCCTGAGCAGACCAATCGCGCGATACACGTTCGGTCCCGGAATGGTCTTGCGACAAGCAAGCGGTGACGGCAGGCATTGTCGATGAGGCATGCGGGACCCGAGGATCATAGGGGAGACAACCACCTCATAAACCCGTCAAGCCATTGTTTTTCTTTGACTTGGCATGAATGAGCGGCAGGAGTGACCCGCTCGGATAGTTTTCAGCAATTCCGCACAATCGCCTTTGCGATCAGCAGGTCTATAGGGCGGTCCCGCAACTCCATCGAAATCTTGCCAATTCTGCTTTCCGTATGTCGCTCGACTTGACCTACTCCGGAACCTGCTCGGAAAGCCAAGCAGGGCTCGGGAAGTTCCTAAACATTCAGCTGCAGCGTTTAGGCTGACGGCAGGTCCGAGCCCATGCACATGGGCCGGAAATCTTTACTCAGGAGAAAAACATGATTAACAAAAAAGCAATCTGGTTCAGCTTGGTACTTCTCATTGCACTTCTCACTCCCACGCCAATAGATCAGCACGCTGCAAAAAACTCGATCCGGACACGCGCGGATGGCACAGCCCCGCCTGCCCCGCCCATTCCGTACAAATCCAGTCTTGGTCACAATCTGAGTGCTGATGGAACCGCGCCTCCGGCTCCCCCGATCCCATATCCGAAGGCCAGCGTACTGCAAGCCGACGGTACCGCCCCGCCAGCACCTCCGATTCCCTGGAAGTATTCAAGCATCGCCGTGTGAAGGCCTAGAAACGGGTACGGACTTTTGGCTCAACAGGTGCCGCGCGTGGACTAGGGACTCGGCTACGCCGATGGGGAGAAGAGAAGGATGCCGTAGCTTCTCCCCATTTTTGCTTTACAATTTGTCTGACGCCGAGAGGTCTTGAATGCTGTCTTCAGTGCTATGGATCCTAGGGCCGATACTTGAGTCCCTCATCGTGGTTCGTGCTGTGCGGGGAAATTTCCTGAAAGAGTACAAACTTTTCTATTGCTATATCATTTGGGTGTTTTTGCGGGATTTGTCTCTCTTCGCCGTCTACCATAGCTGGCCCAAGGCCTACGCTTACGATTACTGGTACAGCCAGTTTTTCAGTGTCCTGGTTGGTTGCGGCGTGGTTTGGGAGATTTACAGAGTCGCGCTGGCGAACTATCCCGGTGCGGCCCGGATGGCCCGAAGCGTGCTACTTTTCTTGTTTATTATTACGATGTCAAGAATCGTGGTATATGCGGCGAACAACGCAAAATGGCTTCCCGGTAAGACCACCTTGGAAACGGAACGCGAGTTTAGAATTGTTCAAGCCCTGGTACTAATCGGCCTACTTGCGCTCCTAGCGTACTATGCGATTCCAGCGGGGCGTAATCTCAAAGGCATTATTCTCGGCTATGGAGTCTTTCTCGGCACCAATCTGGCCCAACTGACTCTGCGAGACTTTCTTGGAGACAAATTTCAATATTGGTGGCAGAATATCCAGCCAACAACGTATATCCTCGTTCTGCTAATTTGGTGCTACACATTGTGGGATTTCTTCCCAAGCTCGGACTCCGGACTTGAGACGCGGATCGAAGTCGATTATCAATCGTTGGCCTACGAAACTAGAAAGCGGTTAAGAGCGGCAGGCAGTTACATTGTGAAGGCGATCCGATCGTGACTGCACATCTCTATTTCCTACTTGGCGCCGTTATACTGCTCTTGATTTTCTTCCTGTTAATCAGAGCCGGACTGCGACATGAGCAAAATAGAGACGGGTGTGAAGGTGACGCACAAGAATTCAAGCGTGATTCGCTTGCTGCCGAATTGAGCGCGCGAATCTTCTCTGCCGAAGACTGGGAGTTTGTTTCCAGCGAAACTTGTGCGAGCGCGGCACGGGCCTTTCAGCAGGAACGGACGACTCTCGCTTTAGAATGGCTGCGAGGTGTGCGAACCCAAGTGAACTGCTTGTTCCGGTCCCACCTTCAAGCGGCCCGGCAGAACCCCGATCTCAAGCCTGCCGGAGAGTTACGCTTGGGGATGCACTTTTTAACATTTCAGCTCACCACCGGTATCCTATATATAGTCATTCGCGTGCGCGGCCCGCTTCCGGCTGCACGGCTTATGCTGCTTTCCCTGCTACTGGCTGAGAAAATGCTAAAAATGGCGAAGGTTGTACTGCCAAGCACCGGCGCGGCCGTCTCTGTAGAATTGCTTGGACTCGACTCGCATGCTAACGGCCGGGGCCAAGCGCGATAACCCAGATGCACGGTGAGCTTAAACACGACGGAATCGAAGCCGCCAAACGAGATTTGGAAAATCGTACTTTGGCGAATATTCGAGGAGATTTCTCCCGCCTAATCTATCTGGCCTCTTTGCGAGACTACAACACTGGCGAGTACCACCATGAGGGCCTCTCTCAACGATATACCACGAATTACGCCTGCAGCGCGATCGCTGCCTGCCATTGGGAGGTGTTTAGGCGTTTAGTCTTGTGTTCGGTCCGAGAGCTGGTCGAAGAACTCGAGGTCTACAGACGTTCCAACGCTTCTGCGGAGAGCGAGTTCGTTGCTATTTGGAAAAAACTTCAGCCATACAAAGTAACCGTTCCGCTGGAATGTAGTTCGCTTACTGCCCGTTTTTTCGCTTCAAATGTGAATGTCGCCTTGGATATCATGCATTCTCGTTCTCCCCTAGCTGGTCGAAATCAACTACTCGCATAGCCACCCCGGTTACGCGTCCAATAACCTCGGCTTCGGTCCCGTTCTTAAACTGCCGGGTCGGGCATGGCGATAACGGGTGCGGAATTAAAATGAGTTGACCGTCTTGCAGTTCGCACCAGGAACATGCATAGCCGTCTCTCAATTCAACGAAATAGATGGGCCTGTCGTATTCCGTACGCCTCTTGAATGGAAGAATTTTCTTAATTCTTTGATCTATCTGTACAAATGAACCCGGACGCAGAAGAGGGTAAAGCGTCAAGTCGTCCAGGCCGATAAACCCATACATGCTATGGCGAACATCGAAATGTTCGATAAGCGAGATGGGAACTTCTCCCCAGACCTCTATCATTCGCGACAAGAGATTCGTCTTCGTAACTTCGAATCCGCGATCAAAACGCACCGGGAAGCTGATACTTCGCTCCCGATCAAAAACCTCTGCGGGCGTCAGATGAGTGTGCTGAAGCTGCATCTCGATCTGCCGCTTGGCTAGTTTCTGAACATCCACACCAAAGAGCTGCAGCAGATCGGCAAATTTCAGATGATAAATGACGCTTAGGCTGAAAAGCTTGTAGATGCTGGGGATGGCATCCGAATTTTCAATCTCCGTGAGCCAAGGGTTGGAGATCTGAAACTCTTCATTCCCTTCGGATTCAGCAATTTTCTGGCTCAAATCAGTTACATCGCGCGTGGTGATTCCGAGTCGCGACCTGATTTCCTTCAGTCGTTCACCCGCCTTCAGGCCCAAGCTCAACCTCATTCTGTCTGGATTATCTTGAAGGCTAGAGTAGCGCATGCTTATTTTGCTGTCACGCTACCGGGTCAGTTGTGTGGGCCGCTCCGAGAAAAGCCGTCTGCAGTGACTGTCAGTGTACCCGGCCCCGTCCGTTGGCTTCCGCTTTGGGGAATTCATTACAGTTCAGCGGAACTCCAATCCATCTCGTTTGCAGGCAGCTCCTAAACACCCACAGCTCTGCACTAGGACTTGTCGGTCGAAACAAAACACGGCGTCCACTCGGCAGACTCAATTCGCGTCAAGCTGCTTGAAGAAGGAGCGTCTGGTTAAGACATTTATCGCGCACCGAGGGGCCCAGCGACTCGTTCGGTTTATGCTACTGGTCCCGATTATGGTAATTCCGCACGGCCTGCATCCATCTGAGAGCAAGTCTCGCTTGAGGAAGCAACGCGATTAGCCCCAAGGCCAGCAGCGACGCGCCTCCCATGACCTCCGAAAGCTGCGAGGGCCCGGAATGAGATATCGAGTCATCCAGGAGGTATCCCCCAAACCCGATAAGCATCAGAGTGACGGGAATCGTAAGATTTAGGAAATAGCTCGCCATTTGTTTCGTGCATTCCCTTAATGCGCAGGCCCGATAGGGCCGCCCAATCACGCAAAGCGGATCATCCTTTCCGCAAGGAAATCAGCTCCTGGATGTCGTTCGCACGATGCGGCTCGGGGATCGCCGTGAATATAGGCGCGGAATAGCGTTTCCTCATGGCAAAACCACACGAGCAGGTTGGGTTCCTGCCTTTCTTGCTGCCTGCACTTGCCGCCACTACCACTTCGCATCTGCAATCCGCATTCGAACAAATCCAATGTTCCCCTTCTTGCATCGTCATGTGAGTAAATTCCTTTTGGTCTGCCCAATTTCGATGAGCCTGCCAGGCAAAGTCTTTGCGCTTCGAACCGGGCCTCGTCGGACGAACCTTGCGCGACCCGCAGCCACTCGGACCACAAGGCGATTCTGCTTAAGGTTGCGGCCATGCAGGGAGAAATTCAGGTCTTGCTTCCCATAGGAAGCAAGACGCGCCATCGGGCCTTGGCCTCGCACTTCTGATTGCATTCTGTTCCTGGAGACTTGTGCCGTGCTATTATTCGCACTTCCAAATCTATGCAACCAGGCAAAAGCTTGAAGGAATTGCGTGCACGTTTGGGGATTACCGTGCGCGAAGTGGAAGAACAGAGCCAGAAGATCGCGGAGGCGCAAGGAAATCCCGATTTTTTTGTCTCTAATCATTGGCTCACCAAACTCGAAAACACGGACCGCGTTCCAAGTATTCACAAGCTTTTTAGTCTGAGCGCTGTCTATCGCGTGAAGATTTCCGATCTGCTTCCCATGTTCGGTATTGATCAAAGCTTGCTGCAGAAATATCAAATCGAGACTGCGCCGCAGAGCACGCAATTGATCAACGTGGAAGATCTTGATTCGGCAAAGGCCATCACTTTTCCCATCCGGTTTGATCCCGGCTTCCACGCACGGGAAACGAATTTGTTGTCCCGGATGGTTCAAGTCTGGGGCGAAGTACCGGTCTCTCTGCTCAGGCAGCTGGATATTCGCCGAAATCGATACGGCTATATCGGTTTAGAGGACCTGACCATGTATCCGCTGCTCCGCCCGGGAAGCTTTGTCCTCATCGATGAAAATGTTCGGGATGTTGACCCCAGCCATTGGAGGGCCGAGTTCGATCGCCCCATCTACTTTATCGAGCTTCGCGTCGGATACGCATGTTGCTGGTGCGAAATCAAAGGGGATGAACTCCTGCTGGTTCCCCATCCGTTATCGTCCCAGCCTCATCGGCGTTTCTCGCTGCGAGAAGCTGAAATCGTCGGCCAGGTGACGGCCATTGCCACGCGCATCGTAGATCTTGATCCGGGCGATGGCCCGTCCAAGCCCGGGACACAATTGCCGAAGCGATTTTGACATTCGAGATGCATCATCGGCGGCAACGCGTTCCTCGGCGGGAAAAGGCTCAACTCTAGAAGCGAGGAGAAGTCGATACCTCCCGCCGGAAACAGCTTGCTTAACTGTGATGACATCAGAATCCCAGCGCGCTGAACTTGACGGAACCGGCGAAAGCTTGAACGTTTTTGAACGTTACGTCTTTGTACGTCATGCGATTTTCTGCGTGATAGTCGTGTTGTTATACCTCCTTCTCAATCGACCCGAAGTCATCCTGTTGTCTCAGCTTGGATACAGCGTATGGTATCCGGCCACAGGGCTGATTCTAGCGGTGATGGTCGGGATCAGTCCTTGGTATTTCCCGCTGACGGTGTTGGCTGGCGCGCTCGCGGGAGTAGTGATTTATCACCAGCCGCTCTTGTCTTGGAGCGGGTTGGCTACTCCACTTCTCGGATCAGGGAGCTATGCTGTCGCAGCCTATTTGTTACGAGGCCCGCTGAAAATCGACCTGGCATTGCGGCGACGGCGCGATGTACTGCGCTACATTTCGGTAACGCTAGGAGCTGCTGTTTTCGCCACTCTGTCGGGGACTGCCTGCCTAGCCGCAGACGGTACAATCCCGTGGGCTCAATATTGGCGCTCGGCCTGGGCATGGTATGTAGGCGACGTGGTTGGTTTAGTTGGATTTGCACCATTCCTCCTTATTCATTTGCTTCCAACTGTCTTGAGGACGCTCTCTCGCTCGCATGCAAAGACCACGCAAAGGCGGCAGTATGCGAAAGCGAAAACAGAGCAGACGAAGGTGCGAGAGGTCTTGGAGTTGATCGGACAATTCAGCAGCATGATTTTGGTGCTCTGGATTATGTTCGGGCGAACCCTGGGATATGAGCAACTCTATTATTTGGCAGTTGTTCCGATCATCTGGATCGCGATGCGTCACGGGACTCAGCGTGTCGTGAGCGCTCTGCTGGTTTTTAATTTCGGCATCGTTATAGCACTGAGGCTTTCTCCGTTACCAGAAAATTCGATGACTAAAGTTGGGTTGTTGATGCTCACCCTTTCCGGCACAGGATTGATCGTCGGAGCGGCGATCACCGAGCGACATCGGATGGCGAAACAATTGAGCGAACGAACTGATTTCCTGAACTCACTCATCGAGAACAATCCTTTGGGGATTGTTGTTCACGATAGAGAAGGCCGCGTGCAACTTTGCAACGAAGCGTTCGCAAGCCTCTTTCTCTATAGCCGCGAGGAGATTGTTGGACATTTCCTTGATCCCTTGATTTGCCAGCCTGATGAAGCGGTTGAAGCCAAGGCATTGACCCTCCGCGCCACGTCCGGAGATTTGTTACACGAGACTGTACGCAGGAGACGTAAAGACGGGAAAACGCTGGATTTGGAATTACACGCGGTCAGCATTTCCTTGGATGGCCAAGACCACGGCGCCTACGCAATTTATAAAGATGTATCTGAACAGATGAAGGCTGCGGCGCAGGCCCGCGACCATTCCGAATCGCTCAATCGCCTGGTGGCTGAACTTCAACTCCATACCAAGCAGATGACTCTGCTCAATGAAATGGGAGATTTGTTGCAGTGCTCCGCGACGAGCGAGGAGGCCCATGCGGTTGTCGGACAGATCGCAAAAAGGCTCTTTCTAGTTTCCACCGGGGGTACTCTCTTCATTTTTAAGTCATCCAGAAATCTGCTTGAAGCGGTGACGCATTGGGGGAACAGCCAGGTCTCGGAGCAGTCATTCGCACCCGAGGCTTGTTGGGCGCTCCGCCGAGGACAACCATTCTGGAACGAGCATCCAGGCGGAGTTGTCATCTGTCCTCACCTGACGAGCCCAGTCCCAGCGAGCTACCTGTGCATACCCTTGGTGGCACTGGGCGACACTTTGGGTGTCCTGCATATCCAATACAACCTAAGCGAGAGCAGCAGGGGAGCCGAAGCTTTTGAGAGTTTGCAAGAATCGCAGCAGCGGTTGGCTGTAGCCGCAGGCGGGCGCGTTGCGCTCTCTCTCGCCAGCTTGCTTCTGCGGGAGACTCTCCGCACCCAATCCATCCGTGATGCTCTCACGGGATTGTACAACCGCCGGTTCATGGAACATGCTCTTGACCGCGAGTTGCAAAGGGCCAAGCGCAGGAATCACTCTCTCGTAGTCGTATTCCTCGATCTCGATCATTTCAAGCGATTCAACGATGCCCACGGCCACGAAGCCGGGGATACCGTATTGCGCTCCATGGCTGGGCTGTTCCAGAAGCACTTCCGCGGTGACGATGTGGTCTGCCGCTATGGTGGAGAGGAATTTGCGTTCATTCTCCCGGAATCATCGTCTAAAGACGCGGCCAAGCGTGTGGAGGACCTTCGCCAGGCGGCCAAGAGCCACGAGATCACTTATAAAGAACAAGTAATGGATGCCGTTACATTTTCCGTTGGGATCGCAGGCTATCCGGAAAACGGATTGGCTGCTGAAGAACTACTGCGTACCGCTGACAGTTGCCTGTACGAATCGAAAGCAAACGGGCGGGATTGCGTGACCGTTGCCACTTCTCATCAGGCATGAATTTGTTGTAGATAGAGACCTCACTTTTGTCGAGGAAAAAACGGACCAAGAATCGGTCCGCTTTTTGTTTTCACCCGGACGCGGATCCCGTTGAGAATATTTCGCTTGTCGATGAGATACGCTTGGCGAAAGGAAGTCTGAATTGACGCAGTAATTACCAATATTTCTTGGCCCACGGCAATCAAAGTCCTGAGCCTATGATCTTCAGAGTGAAGCCGTACTCGCCGGGAAATTTCCGCGGAAGCGAGATAATTGTGTCAGCACCCTGAGCAGACCAGGAGAGCGGCTCCGCTTGACCGAGGATAGTGATCTTTGCGCCTGGATTTAGAGACAAGGACTGAATCGTGATGGAGGAGGGTTTCGGCTGGCCGAGCAGGATGGCGTACAGCACGGCGTCTTTGCGAGTGAAGCGTATGTCGGTGCCATCGGTGGTGGCGCCGCTAGCACGGGTCCAGGGAGTTGTGCCGTAGATGGCTTCGCCATTTTGCTGAAGCCAACTACCGAGGGCTTGCAACCTGCTCAATTGGACGGGAGGGATAGTTCCGTCGGCCTCTGGTCCAACATCGAGAAGCAGATTGCCATTCTTACTGACGATATCCACCAAAAGATAAATCAGATCCTTGGGGGAGATAGTTTCGGCTTCACCTTCGGCGCGGTTGAAACCGAAGGAACGGCCCAGCCCGCGACATTCTTCCCACTTTACGGAACTGATTTTGTCTAACGTCTCATATTCGGGAGATTTGAAGTCGGAATGAGCGACGCCGAAGCGATCGTCGATCACGCCATCGGGAACAGTGTTGTAATAATCGGCCATGATTTCGAGCGGGTGGCCGGATTTTGGGTAATCAATGTCATTCCAGAGAAGCGAAGGATGGTAACGAGCGATGAGTTCGCGCATTTGTGCGTCGACGTATGCGCCGTAGGCGGGAGTTTGCGGTTTGACTGACTGATAGTCCGCTGCGATGCGGATCGGGCCGGGAACGAATGTCCAGTCGTAGCCACCGGAATAATATAAGCCCATGCGCAAATCTTGCTTACGAAGAGCCGCGGCGAGTTCGCCGACAAGATCGCGCGAGGCGTGCTGCCGGTCTGCGGGAAGGGACGGATTGGGGGTAGCGCTGGGCCAGAGCGTGAAACCGTCATGGTGTTTGGAAGTGAGGACAACATATTTTGCGCCTGCCTGCTGAAAAATCGTGGACCACTTTTCGGGATTCCACTTTTTGATCTGTGCGTTAAACGCCGTAGCAAAGTTGTAGTAGTCGTAAGTGGCACCGTAATGTTCGCGATGGTAGGCCTGAGTGGGCGAGCCTTCGAGGCGCATCGAGTTCAAGTACCACTCCGCGTAAGGATTGTGGCTGATGTAATCGGTGGAGGCGAAATCGTGATTGGGGTGAACCAGCGGGGCCCAGCCGGGCACGGAGTACAAGCCCCAATGAATGAAGATGCCAAGCTTCGCATCGGCATACCATTCTGGAAGGCGATGGCGATTCAGCGATTCGATGGTTGGCTCGTAGTGAATGCGCGGAGGCGCGCCCAGGGCAAACGCAGCGAAAACTATTGTTGGCAAGAGCGGCCGAACGATTTGTGAAAGGCGAAAGCGACAACGAAAAGGTCTGGACAACATTCGCGCGGCATGGAAAGCCGAGGCCATCGGACGAGAATACTCCAGCGGGAAGATTAGCCAAGATTTGGCGGGCCGGTCAATTCAAGCGTTCGTCGGAAATGGGCAATTAACGTTTACGTGGTGTAGCATTTTCTGACTTGATTCCGATGAAGCGCCAGAGACCGAGACAGAGTCTGCCGACGACAGCGTCGCGGGCGGTTGCGGCGAGATCGTTCGAACCCTGCAGATTGATGATTTGCTGGCTGGCGTGTGCATAGAGTTGCGCGACTTTGGTCATGCGACGGCGGATGCGTTTTTGGAGTTCCGGCGGCCCTGGATAGATCGGCTTTTCCAGCCGTTGGCACATTTCGGAGACTGCGGGCGCATACCAAAGCACATGCTCGGCGCTGTCGTAGCGATCAACAGGATTCAGACGGACTGCGTTCCGCGCAAACGCTGATAAATAAAACTTTTCGCCGCGTTCGTAGCCTACTCCGTAATGTTCAGCTGCTTCACCGGGGACCAGCTGCCAGTATTCAATTGCCTGGGGACGCGAGAGCGCTGTGATTCCGGTACGCGCGCAAATGATGGTCTTTCATTAACTGTTCAGGCCCGCGAATTATCATGCACGAAAAGCTACTGACCGTTGCTCTTCGCAAAAGTACCCATCAATTCGCGAACCAAGTTCCGGATCTGAAAGCAGTTCGCTCGTTCTGAAAAGAAAGGCGATCTCGGTCCCCGACGAATATCGCGTGCCGGTTACAAGTGGACAGTTGTCGGGCGATGCGCAGGGCTTTCCCAAGAGGACTTCGATGACTCGGAAAGCGTCGAAGAGTTGGTGGAAGAAGGACAGGATCTGGCAGGAGAACTGCCCGGTAGGATGCGAAAACGCAGCGAAAGTAGGGCAGCGAACTGTAACCCGGTAAGAGCTACACAGTTAATCTCGCCGCACTCCGTGTTTTCGTGTATGGGCTTGCGCCCAACGGAAAGCGATTATCTCTTGAAAACTGAGAACCGCCATAAAGCGCCCAGGAGAAAAATGCTCAGTTACCCGAATTTTGTCCCTTTCAGGCCCAGGATTCGAACGTCAGTGTTCAGATCGGGAAGGTCGGTCTTTAGGACAAAAACTGAACATGCTCGAGAGTAAATCAAAAGCTACTCACTCGAACCAGCCCCAGAAATTGAGCATAGCTCGCATCATCCGGCCGCACTGGAAGGCCCTGAGTCTGGCGTTCCTCGCAGTATTGGGCGAGACATTCAGCGACGTCCTGGAACCGTGGCCGATCAAAATTGTAATTGACAATATCCTGCAGTCGAAGAAATTGCCCGGCTGGCTGCAAGGACTCGTTACCTCAGCGTTCGGGAACGATAAGCTTGCCATCTTGAATTTTGCGATCGCGGCGGTCGCCGCAATTGCCGTCATCGGCGCGATAAGTTCCTACACCGAAAAATACCTGACCACCAGCGTCAGCCAGTGGGTCACGCACGATCTGCGCCGCACTCTTTACAATCACATTCAAAGGATGTCATTGGCGGAACATGACCACACGCACGCGGGCGACTTGATCAGCAGGGTGACCAGCGATATTGGCGCGGTGCAGGATTTCATCAACTCCGCGCTTCTCGGCATGAGCGTCAACGTATTGACGCTGGTCGGGATGGTCGGAGTGATGCTGTATGTGAACTGGCGTTTTACGCTGATCGCACTCTCCATTGCACCAGTACTTTTTGTGCTGGTGTATTCATTCACGCGGCGGATCAAGAAAGCCTCGCGTCAAGTACGAAAAAAAGAAAGCGAACTTGTTTCAGTGGTCCAAGAGGTGCTGACTTCTGTCCGAGTGGTTAAGGCGTTCGCGCGCGAAGATTTTGAAGTATCGAGGTTCGAATCGCAAAGTTTGGAAAATGTGGAAACCGCGCTGGAAGCGCGCAGTCTAAAAGCAAAACTTTCACCCATTGTCGATGTCATGGTTTCCATCGGGACCTGCCTGGTCCTTGCATACGGTGCGCGTTTGGCGCTCCGCGGCGAATTAAGCGCCGGCGTGCTGATCGTCTTTCTTTTGTATTTGGGCAAGATGTACAAACCGATGCGGGAGCTATCCAAGATGACCGACTCGGTTTCGAAAGCCATCGTCGGGTACGAACGCATACAGGAAGTGCTGGAAATCGAAGCGCGCGTCAAAGATTCTTCCCGTGCCAAGCGGGCTCCGCGCTTCAGGGGAAAGATTGAATTCGAGCATGTCACCTTTGCTTACGACGAACAGCCACCCGTTTTGAAAGACATAAGCTTCACGATTGAGGCGGGACAAGTGGCGGCGGTCGTCGGCCCATCCGGAACCGGAAAGACCACGATCATCAGCCTCATACCCCGTTTCTATGAGCCGCAATCAGGAACCGTAAAAATCGACGGAACAAACATTTGCCAGTACACGCTGAAGTCATTGCGCGAGCAAATAAGTTTTGTCCTGCAAGACACACTGCTGTTTCACGCGAGCGTGTGGGACAACATCGCCTATGGCAAACCGGATGCGACGCCGGAGCAGATTGTGCGTGCTGCAAAACAGGCCAACGCGCACGAATTCATTGAGAAGATGGCTGATGGCTACGACACCATCGTTGGCGAACGTGGAGCAACGCTCTCCGGCGGGCAGCGGCAGCGTATCGCGATTGCGCGAGCCGTCATTCGCGATACACCCATTCTGATTCTTGACGAACCCACGACGGGCCTTGACTCTACCTCCGAGCAGGCGGTCCTGGAAGCGCTGGACCGCTTGATGAAGGGCAAGACCTCTATCGTCGTCGCGCACCATTTAAATTCGATTCGTCATGCCGGCGTGGTTCTTGTCATTAAGGATTCCGAGTTGGTGGAACAAGGCACGCACGATGAATTGATGGCGGCCGAAGGCATTTACTCGGAGCTGTTCAGGACCCAGAGTTCGGAGAATGCCGGAGAACTAAGAGAGCCGACGGCCGCCAAATAATCTTGTGTGAAAAGGCCAATTAAGAATGAGACCGACACAACGACCCACAATTGTATCGAAGGTGCTGCTAGTCGTACTCCTCTTCGGCGTCCTGCCCCCTACGCAAGCCCAGAAGCACATAAAGCAAAAACCCAGGGAAGGGAAGAAGTCCGACCTTCCCGCGGTCATTTGGCGTGATCCCGGAAATATTTCAGCATTGAATCTGATTTATGGCGTGGGTGGCAGAGAACATGCACCGGACCCCAACGGCCGCTATACATTCGAGAGTGAGGATATGAACGGGACGAGTCCGAAGTTTTACGTGAAGGATTCGAATGGGGTGAGGTGGCAAATCAAATTGGGCGCGGAGCCGGAATCCGAAACAGCGGCTACACGGCTGGTGTGGGCCGCGGGTTACTTCGTCGACGAAGACTACTATCTCCCGGAGGTGAAGATTGAAGGAATGCCGCAACTTCAGCGCGGTCAAAACTATATCAGCAACGACGACCTGGTTCGCGGTGCGCGCTTTAAACGAAAAGATAAAGAAATCAAGAAAATCGGGAACTGGGATTGGTTCAAAAACCCTTTCAATGGCTCTCGGGAACTAAACGGCCTGCGGATCATGATGGCGCTCGTCAATAACTGGGATTTAAAGGAGGTCAACAACGTCGTTTACGAGGTCGATGGAGAACAACGTTACGTAGTGAGCGATTTGGGTGCGACTTTTGGCAAGACCGGAAACAGTATCAGCCGCTCGAAGAGCGATCCCAAAGACTTCGAAAAATCGACGTTTGTCGAAAAAGCGGCCGGTGATGAGGTTGATTTTGAAATGCACAGCCGACCCTTTTTCCCGACGATTGTGAATGTACCGAACTACCGCGAGCGCAGCAAGATGGAGGGCATCACAAAAAAGATTCCTCGCGCGGACGCCAAGTGGTTGGGCCAGCTGCTCGCACAACTATCAGAAGAGCAGATTCGCGACTGCTTTCGAAGCGCAGGCTACACACCAGAGGAGGTTGATGGATACGCGCGCGAAGTACAACAGCGCATCGGGGAATTGAACGCGCTGTAGGAAGCAAGCTGGCGACCGCACGGAGGCGCGAATCTTCGATGCGTACGGCGGGCAACAGCGATTAAGGGGAACGCAGGATGAAATTGATCATTGAGCCGGACGATAGTGCGGCGCCTCTTCACGCCGCGTTGAAGAGCGCCAGGAAAACGCTGGAGATTGCGATTTTTCGCTTCGACCGAAGCGACATAGAGACGCTGCTAAAAGCGGCCGTCGCTGACGGTGTAAAGGTCACGGCATTGGTCGCCGACGTGAACCGTGGCGGCGAGAAAAACTTGCGCGAGCTCGAGAAGCGATTTCTGGAAAACGGAATTACCGTTGCGCGTACCTCCGCAGATCTGATCCGTTATCACGACAAATATTTCATTATTGATAGGCGGGTGCTGGTGGTGCTTTCGTTTAACTTCACGCACCTTGATATCGAACACAGCCGTGGATTCGGTATTGTCACCAAGAATAAAGTATTGATCCAGGAAGCTGTACAGCTCTTCGAAGCCGATTGTGCGCGACGTGCCTATGTCGCAGGCACGGACAACTTTGTAGTGAGTCCCGCAAACTCGCGAAAGGTGCTGCGCAGCTTCCTGAAAAGGGCGAAGAAACAGTTGCTCATTTATGACCCGCAGATCTTGGATAAAGAGATGATCCGCGTACTGCAGGAACGGATCAAAGCCGGAGTCGACGTTCGAATCATTGGAAAAATTAGCGGGCGCTCAGGAGTTACCGCGCAAAAGCTTACCAGAATGCGTTTGCATACCCGCACGATAATCCGTGATGGTCGTCAAGCGTTCGTCGGCAGCCAGAGCCTACGCCCGGCAGAATTGGACTCACGCCGCGAACTGGGGCTGATTGTGCGCGATGCGAAAATTGTCAAGAAGCTTCTGGCGACTTTCGAATCCGACTGGAGTACCACGAGCTCAGCCTTCCAAAAAGAAGACCTGCAGGAGAAAGAAATGCCGGAAGCCGCCAAGAATGAAACGGAAAAGGCGCTGGCAGTTCTTGTCCATGAGTTGCAGCCGTTGTCCACAACCGTGAAAAGGGCGGTGAAAAAGGTGGCGGCGCAGACGGGTGGAGAAGCTTTGCCTAACAAGATGGTGAAATCGACGGTAAAAAAAGTCGTGAAGAAAGCTGTAAAGCAGGCGATGCGGGCAGCGGCGCGGGACGCCAGAATCAACTTTGAGCAATCCGGTTGAGAAGCACAGTTTATGACAACCAAGCGACGATTCGAATATCTGCTGAAGACAGTGATGCTGGCAATTTTTCTGGCGACGGCCGGAGCAGAGCTCGGCAGAGGGCAGGCTGCGGTTTCGCCATCGAAAGAGGCGAAAAATGCGGTCGGCTTCAACGAATTTTTGGATCGCGTGCAAGCGTACGTCAAGCTGCACAACTCGATCGAGTCTTCTCTGCCTAAGCTAAAGCCCACCGACCAGCCCGAGAAGATCGCCAATCATCAGCAAGCGCTGGCGCAGAGGGTCCGCGAAGCTCGACAACACGCCAGGCGGGGAGATATGTTTTCCGAGGAAGCGCGGAAAGCGTTTCGCCGTACAGTGCGCGAAGAATTCGGAGGCCCGCACGGCCATGGCGCTCGCACTACAATCCGGCAGGGCGAACCGCTCAAAACGATTCACTTGCACGTGAATGAACCGTATCCAGATGGCGTGCCATACACAACTTTACCTCCTACTTTGCTGCTTGAATTTCCTAAATTGCCCGATCAGCTGGCATACCGGATTGTGGTCCGTGACCTGATCCTTCTGGACGTGGAAGCGAACCTGGTCATTGACAGAATTCCCGACATTTTCCCAGAAACTATATAAGGCCCGTTGAGCTCATGCGAAGACCACGTATTTTTATTCTCGCCTTTCTAACCTTGGTTGTCTTCTGCGTGCGCGCGGACGAATTAAAATTTCCGCTCAGGATGGGTTCAGTCAGGTTTGCGGCGATCGGTGACATGGGAACTGGTGAAGCTCCACAGTATGAAGTGGCGGAACGAATGAATACCGAGCGCCAACAGTTTCCGTTCGATTTTGTGATTATGCTCGGCGACAACATTTATGGAGGAAGCAGCCCGAAGGATTTCGAAAGAAAATTCGAACGGCCATATAAGGTGCTCCTGGATTCCAGCGTTAAGTTCTATGCATCGTTAGGCAATCACGATAATCCGAACGAGCGTTTCTACAAGTTTTTTAACATGAACGGATCGAACTACTACACCTTCAAGAAAGGCAACGTGCGCTTCTTTGCGCTCGACAGCAATTACATGGACGCCAAACAGCTGGCGTGGCTGCAAAAGGAGCTGCAGGATTCGGGAACCAGCGATTGGAAGATATGTTTCTTTCATCATCCACTCTATTCGTCTGGAAAAACGCATGGCTCCTCAATTGAGTTGCGGTCGTTGATTGAACCACTGTTTATCAAGTACGGAGTGGACGTCGTATTTTCCGGGCACGATCACGTTTATGAGCGCGTAAAACCTGAGAAGGGAATTTATTACTTTACTGAAGGCTCTTCAGGGCAATTGCGCCCAGATGGCCTGGCACAGACGAGCATCACAGACCGTGGATTCGCCAGCGATCGCACCTTCATGCTGGTTGAGGTTGCGGGAGATGTGCTGTATTTCGAGACATTATCGCGGGGAGGCGCGGTCGTGGACTCTGGCGAACTGCGACGGCCGGTTCGCGCTCCAGAATCGGTGCCGCAGAATAAGTGACGTTGTCGCGCACCGTACCATTAACCACTCCAGCTAATCGGCAGTTCTCCCGATTTGCACCAAGCGGGAGTGGCGAGACTATTAAGCGACGATCTCAACCGAACCAGTCATTTTAATATAAGGAGGGATACCGTGGACTTACTTTGGACCATAGCAGTGATTCTCGCAGTCTTGTGGCTCCTGGGAATGGTGTCGTCCTATACGATGGGCGGATTCCTGCACATCCTGCTGGTGCTCGCGATCGTCGTGGTTTTGATTCGAGTGATTCAGGGCCGTCGAGTTGTCTAATCGGCAGTTGCGATTATTTACGGAGCGACGGGCAGCTCTTCTGCTGCTCATTGCTTCTGGTGCAGGGTATTAACTGGCCTTGCGGGCGGCGGACGGCATCTTCCGCGGTTTCGCTTTGCGGTTCTGTTTTTCGGCGCTACGTAAGGAGCTGGCCGCCAGACTCTTCTTAAGCGCCGTCATCATATCGATCACCGGCGCCCTCTTTGGCTGCTGCTCGCCGATTTCGACGCTCTTGCCGTGTTGCTTGGCTTCAATCAATTTCTTCAGCTTCTCTTGAAATTCATTGTGATACTGCTTCGGTTTGAATGGTTCAGTCAAACTTTCAATAAGCTGCTCTGTCAACTTCACTTCCTGTGGTTTCAGGTTCGTCGATTCAAAAACTCCATACTCAGGCAATTGCCGAATTTCATTGGCGAAATACATGGTGTGCAGCAGCAGACCGTGCTGATAGGGGCGAAGGAAAACCGTGTAATCCCGCTGGTGCATCAGCAGCATGCCGATGCCTACGGTCCCCGTGTCTTCTAAGGCTTTCGTCAATAACTGATAGGCCTTTTTCCCGCTGTCCTCGGCGATGCAAAAATAGGATGAGTCAAAGAAAATCGGATCGATTTCCTCGAGTTTTGTGAACGCCACAATCTCCAGGTTCCGCGAAGAGGTGGCAGCAAGTTTCTTGATTTCCTTGTCCTCCATAAGAACATATTGTCCTTCGTCAAATTCGTAGCCCTTGACGATTTCATTTCGCTCCACAAAGCGGTTACAGTGCGGGCAAAAAAGCGGCTGCCGCACCCGTGTGTTGCACTCTTTGTGGATTTGGTGGAGATAGGTGCGCTCGCTTCGAGCTGCCGCATACAGGCGGACAGGAATCGAAACCAGGCTCAGAACGATGGTGCCCTTCCAAACAGACGATGCCATGGGAAGCCTCGACGCGATTGTCGCCGTGCCGACCATGGCCGCCACATCAGGTGATGCCTTTACGCGCGGAGAATAATGTTTGTAGGAACGCTTAACCGGATTGCGCTATAAGCAGTAGGTCGCCAATACTCGTTAAATGGATTCTTTGCACGAATATCGCCGAAAAAGGCCCAAAGGCGCCAGCCCTGAGCCGCGCGGCGGAACTCCAACCACCGGCCACAATTCGTTCGTTATCCAACGCCATGACGCAACTCGCCTGCACTACGACTTTCGTCTGGAAATGAACGGCGTACTGAAGTCCTGGGCCGTTCCCAAGGGGCCCTCTCTTGATCCGTCGGTCAAACGTCTCGCGATTCACGTCGAAGATCATCCGCTCGATTATGGCGGCTTCGAGGGGACCATTCCGGAAGGGAATTACGGCGCAGGTGAAGTTATTCTGTGGGATAAAGGCACTTACACCACCGAAGGTTCTCTGTCAGCCGAAGAGCAATTGCGAAAAGGCGATCTAAAAATCGTTTTGCATGGGCAAAAGCTCAACGGAAGCTTCGTTCTTGTCAAATTGAAGAACTCCAGCAAGCAAAACGAATGGCTGTTAATCAAACATCGCGATGAATGCGTTCGAACCGATTGGGACATCGAGGAGTACGGGCAGTCCGTAAAAAGCGGAAAACTGCCGGGCCCGCCGCGACATGGCCATCGCAAAAATGCTGCCGCATTTTCCAGCGGCGTGCAGAATCTTACCGACGCGCGCAAATCTCCGATGCCCGCCGAGGGCAGTCTGCATCCGGCGCTGGCGTCGCTAAGCGAGAAACCATTTTCGAGCGACGACTGGCTCTTTGAAATTAAATGGGACGGAATTCGAGCGCTTGCTGTGATTGAAGATGGCACGACCAAGTTGGTAGCCCGTTCAGCCAGGTCCATTTCCTTCGAGTATCCCGAATTTCGCGATCTGGCAAAGTACATCCGCGCGCGGACGGCCGTACTCGACGGAGAGATCGTCGTATTGGACGACCAGGGTCGCAGCAGCTTTCAACGGCTGCAAGGGCGCTTTGGCGTAGAGAATCCGTCCGAAAAATTGCAGGCCCAACTTCCCGTCACCTACTATTTTTTCGATGTTTTGTATTGTGACGGCTTCGATGTGCGGCGCTCACCTCTCATTGAACGTAAGCAGCTGCTCCAGAAACTGGTAATCACGAACGAACGCATCAGAATCTCCGATCATCAAATTGGAAACGGTCTCGAACTCTTCGAAGCGGCCATCAGCAACGGCCTGGAGGGTTTGCTGGCCAAGCGCCTAACGAGCCGGTATCCGGAAGGTAGGACTTCCAATTGGCTCAAGCTTAAATCGGTGAAAGAAGTGGATGCGGTTGTCGGCGGCTGGACTGATCCGCGGGGCGGCCGGCAATATTTCGGCAGCCTGTTGGTAGGCCTCTACGAAAAATCCGCGTTGCGATTTGTCGGAGGAGTTGGCACCGGTTTTCCAAACGCGCTCGAACGAGAGCTATATGAAAAGTTACAGCAAATCCCAGCTAAGAAGTGCCCGTTTGTGCCAATCCCACAAACCCGCGAACGCGCTCATTGGGTTCAGCCAAAATTAGTTGCCAGGGTCGGTTACGCGGAGTGGACCTCAGACCATCACCTGCGGCAGCCCAGATTTCTTGGGTTGCAGCCGGATCGCGATCCGCGTGAAAGCACTTTCGCAAAGGAAACAAGGACCAGCGCGGTCGCGCCCGATCCGCCGAAAACTGCCAAACCCGCGCACGCCGCAACAGTAAAGACAAGAAAGTCCGCGTCCACGCAATCTGCGACTGCAATCATCAAGGCTCTTGAACAACACCGTCAAGAACAAGTACGAGCCGAAATTGATGGACGTGAAGTGACGCTCACTCACTTGAATAAAGTGTATTTTCCGAAGGCCGGCTTTACCAAGCGCGATGTCCTCATGTATTACGCCACCGTAAGTCCTTACCTGCTGCCGTTTCTGAAACATCGTCCTCTGGTGCTGCATCGTTATCCGAATGGTATTGCAGGCGGCGCGTTTTATCAGAAAGAGGCGGGAGAATATATTCCCGAATGGATTCGAACTGTAGCCATCTTTTCCGAAACAAAAAAACGCAATGTCTCTTATTTTCTAATCGACGACCTCGCGTCGCTTTTGTATTTGAGCAATCTTGGATGTATCGAGCACAATCCATTTTCGGCTCGGGAAGATGATCTCGATCAGCCCGACTACATGTTTGTCGATCTTGATCCGACCGAGGGCACGCCATTTAGCCGGGTGGTCCTTGCGGCAAAAGTCATTGGTGAAGTCCTGCAACGAGCAGGCCTTGAATTCTTTATAAAAACCTCCGGCGCCTCCGGTTTACACATGTACATTCCTATTGCCCGCAAGTACGGATTCGACCAGGTGCGTGCGCTACTCGAAATCATCACTCAACTTGCCGTTGATCGCGAAAAGGGGCTGCTGACCAGGATTCATCGCGTTCACGATCGGCCAAAAAAGTCGATTTTTGTCGACGTGCGCCAAAATGCTCACGGGCAATCCTTGGCTTCAGTTTTCTCTGTCCGGCCGCGCGAAGGCGCTCCGGTTTCTACGCCACTGGCCTGGAGCGAACTGAAACCAGACTTGAAACCGGAAATGTGGAATATCCGTACCGTCTTAGCCGATCTGCCGCGCCGGTCGAAATTGTGGAAAAAATTCTTCGATCATGCTCAAACACTCGAAAGCGCTCTGGAAGCGCTGGACCGATCACGCGTGGCCTGACCACGCGGGTTACGCGCTGTAAGGGATTTTGGATTCATCGCGGAGTGATTATATGTCTAATTCAACCGCCGCGAAGCCCGTCCGTGATGAACCAAAACATACCCACGTCGAAAAATTATTGGCTCAATTGGGTCCGGGACTGGTTACCGGCGCGGCTGACGATGACCCCAGCGGAATAGCTACCTATTCTCAGGCCGGCGCGCAATTTGGCTTCGCCATGCTGTGGGTCATGCTGTTTTCTTTTCCGTTGATGGCCGCCATTCAGGAAATTTGCGGACGCCTGGGCCGAATTACCGGATTGGGTCTGGCCGCGAACCTGGCGAAATGCTACCCCAAGGTCTTGGTCCGCTTTTTAGTTTTACTGTTGTGTCTGGCCAACATTTTCAATCTAGGCGCGGATGTTTCGGCGATGGCTGCCGCGATTCAACTTGTGGCCGGAGGTTCGGCGACCGCGTATGCCCTGATTTTTGCAGCCGTTTCACTCCTGCTTCAAGTCTATGTGCCGTATCGCGAGTACGCTCGCTATTTGAAGTGGCTGACATGGAGTCTTTTCGCATACGTAATCACGGCATTCGTAGTCCACATACCCTGGGCGCATGCGCTGAAGGCCACGGTGATTCCTTCAATTTCGTTCAAACCCGATTATCTGATGGCTTTGATCGCCGTACTGGGCACCACCATCAGTCCATATTTGTTTTTCTGGCAAACTTCGCAGGAAGTGGAAGAGGTGAGAGTCAATGCGCATGAATCTCCGCTTAAGAAAAAACCTCTTCAGGCCCTCCAACAATTTCGTCGCATTGCGTTTGACACCCGCGTCGGCATGGCGCTCTCAAACATCGTGGCCTTATTCATTATTCTCACGACCGCTGCCACCTTGCACAGCGCTGACCCAGGCGCCGCAAACCACATTCGCACCGCGGCGGATGCCGCCAAGGCGCTCCAGCCCCTCGCAGGCCATTTCGCGTTTCTGTTGTTCGCCCTGGGAATCGTGGGAACGGGAATGCTGGCGATTCCGGTACTCGCGGGCTCGGCGGCCTACGCGGTCTCCGAAACCTTCGGCTGGCGAGCCAGCCTGGAAAGCAAACCGCATCGGGCACGCAAATTTTATATAGTGATTGCGGTGTCAACCGGTCTAGGAGTCGCTTTAACTCTCATCGGCCTTGATCCCATTCGCGCGCTATTTCTGTCCGCGCTAGTCAACGGGCTCCTCGCCGTACCATTGATGCTCTTGTTGATGATGATTTCCGTTAAGTCCGCAATCGTTGGTAATTTCCGTCTGCCCCTTTACCTGAAGGCAGTGGGTTGGACCGCTACCGCGCTAATGGCCGCTGCCTCGCTTGGATTTTTGCTCAGCACTCTTCACCAATCCCTGCGCCACTAGCTTTCTCGTTCTCTACATGAATGTCAGTTCAGTTTTACAGGATGTAGCCCATCGCTCCTACTGCTCGCATACACGTAGTCTGAAATTTCAGCTGGCCCGGCCAAACAAAGGAGAGATGATGGCTCGATATGGAAAAGCAGCACAAAAATCAGTGAAGAGCGCCATGGACAGACGGAAACATGGCACCCTGAAATCAGGCAAAGGCGGCAAAGGAGGCATCGTAAAAGATCGCAAGCAGGCGATTGCGATTGGGCTTTCCGAAGCCCGAAAAAAGGGCGCCAAAGTACCAAAGAAAAAATCCAGTTGATGGGTATCGGTGCGAATTAGAAACTGTCTTGATTTCGGATCTCACAACAAAGACTTCAGAGGGAGGTGTCAGAAATGGCTGTTCTCCGTGTCAGGCGCCATCGCAGGAAACGAAAAATCGCCATGAGCAAAGGACACCCGCGAGAATGCCGGGAGGCGTCCGAAACGGAATTCAAGGGACCAAACGTGAATAAACGTCATCGCAAACCCGACGAGATTTATGGCGACACATCCATACCGGACTCAGCCCGTAAAGAATGAACGCAGACACAGTGCTGCCTATAGCTGACCGCATTTATTGACGATGAAATCACCGGGAGCTAGCATCTCGTTGTGCTCGTGAAGAGCACGCATCCCCATGTCTACCCTTCCGACGGAACATTTGCGGCAGAACGCGGAGCCGGGTGTATTTGCGCTGCGAGAACTATTTGAGCGGCAACGGAGCGCGTCCCGCAGCGCCGTACCGGACTATGCCAAGCGGTTATCTTCGCTGAAACTTCTGCAGGACGCCGTGCTCGAACGGCAGGCCGATATTGTCCGCGCCGTGAATGACGATTTTGGCGGTCGCGCGCGACAAGAAACCCTCGCGCTGGAATTAGCGCCCCTTGTCGATGCGATTCGCCACGCCAGGCGGCACTTGGCCAGTTGGATGAAGGCGCGCAAGGTGCGGGCAGGCTTGAACTTCTTTCCCGCCAGCGCTCGCATCGTCCATCAGCCGCTGGGCGTCGTCGGAATTATCGGAGCCTGGAATTATCCCGTATTTCTGACGTTATCTCCGCTGGTCGATGCCATTTCGGCAGGGAATCACGCCATGATCAAGCCCTCCGAACTTGCCCCGCGAACCGCAGATCTGCTCCAGCAAATAATTGCTGCAGTCTTTCCCGAAGAATACGTCGCTGTTGTCACGGGCGATGCGCAGATCGCCGCGGCATTTGCCTCCTTGCCGTTCGATCACCTCTTGTTCACCGGCTCAACTCGAATCGGCAAATTGATCATGCGGGCGGCCAGTGAAAATCTCACGCCCGTCACGCTGGAGCTGGGCGGCAAGTCTCCCGCGATCATTCATCCTGAATTTCCATTGCGCACCGCGGTCGAAAGAATTCTGACCGGGAAGTTGTACAACGCTGGACAGACCTGTCTCGCTCCGGACTACGTATTCATCCGTGAAACGCAGCGCGATAGTTTTGTCGAGCTTGCGAAAGATGTAGCACTGGAGCTGTACCCAACGTGGGCGAACAATCCCGACTACACACGAATCATCAATCGCTCACACTACGATCGTTTGAACGATTATCTCCTGGATGCAGCCGTCAACGGAGCAAAGGCAATTCCACTGGGTGCAAGCGCAGACAGTTGCAACGCGGAGAACCGCATTTTCCCGCCGGTGATTCTGCTGGACGTTGACGACAGAATGCGCGTCATGCAGGAAGAAATTTTCGGCCCCATTCTGCCCGTCAAAACGTACCGCCATCTCGACGATGCTTTAGGCTACATCGCCAAGCATCCTCGCCCGCTCGCGCTCTATTATTTTGACGGTAACGCCGACAGGATCGACGAAATCTTAAATTCCACCATTTCCGGTGGAGTAACCATAAACGATGTCATCTATCATGTGGCACAAAACAATTTGCCGTTCGGAGGCGTCGGTTCCAGCGGGATGGGTTGCTATCACGGGCAGGCAGGATTTGAGACGTTTTCACAGAAAAAAAGCGTCTTCCTACAGAGTCGCTTCAGTTCGCTGTCCTTCTTAAGGCCGCCCTATGGACCGTTTTCCGAACGGGTGATTCGATTCCTTCTGCGCAAGTGAAATGCCCTGGACAAATGGCCTAGTCTTTTCGTTTTCCACACGTAACGACATTTTGCTTTTGAGTGCTGACCATATTCGAACTGGAATTTGTGCTCATCGTTGTCTTATATGTTCCAGAGCAATTGCGCCGCCTTTTGCGAATTGGAGATAGGCGTGCATTTGTTTGCTCCGCCTTGAATTTGTCGCGCGATTCACTGCCCGCGACGGCACCGCTTGATGGCTCGCCGTCTTCAGATCGCGCTCGAATATTGACGAATCAAGCCGTTGCGGCTGTCCGAGTAATTGTCGTGTAACCGTACTCCGCACAGACGCCCAGGATACAGATTGCCGTCCTGGACTGACCCAGAACGGGACAACTGTGCAAGAGAGGAATAATGGACACCGCGGGCGATTATCAGGTCGTTCAAGGATTCCTTATCGAGAGGAACAGTGCGAACGAATGAGCGATCGCGAGTCGGCCAATCTGCTCTTTCATCCCGGCCTTTCCACCGCAGAACACATTAGCAATGTGTCCGGACGCGGCGTAGGAATGGACGTCGTCAAAAACGAACATTGAGAAAATTGGCGGAAGCGCGGAAGTTTCTTCCGCTCCCGGTTTGAGTACAACTGTGCGCATGAAGATTCCGTTAACGCTGGCGATTATTCCGCGTTGATGATGACCAGCGCGCGCAACCGCTAAGCAAAAAGCAGTCGTACATCTACGCTAGCTCGATCGCCAGCGATACGCCCTGGCCCACGCCAACGCACATCGTGGTCAGCGCACACTTCGCTCCAGTACTCTGCAACTGATGAACTGCCGTCATCACCAGGCGTGTTCCGCTCATTCCCAGCGGATGGCCGAGCGCGATCGCTCCGCCATTGGGATTTACGTGTGCCGCGTCATCCGCGATTCCCAGCTGCCGCAGACATGCAAGTGCTTGACTGGCAAACGCCTCGTTCAGCTCGATGAAATCAAAATCGCTGATGGATAGCTTCAGCCGCACAAGAAGTTTCTTTGTCGAAGGAACCGGCCCGATTCCCATGATGCGTGGCGCAACTCCGGCCGCCGCCATTCCCAATACCCGCGCTCGCGGCGTAAGTCCGTGGCGCTTCACCGCGTCTTCCGAAGCAAGGATCACCGCCGCTCCACCGTCGTTGATTCCAGAGGCATTTCCGGCGGTCACGGTTCCCGGCGTTCGAAACGCCGTCTTCAGTTTCGCCAGCGCCTCAATTGTTGTGTCCGGCCGCGCATGTTCATCCGCCGCAACCGTGCACGGTCCCCTCTTCCCAGCTATTTCTACCGCGACGATTTCCTCCGCAAAAAAGCCCGCGGCTTGTGCGCGTGCAGCACGCTGCTGACTCCTCAATGCAAATGCATCCTGGTCTTGGCGTGAAATTGCAAATTCCTCCGCTACATTTTCCGCGGTCTGCGGCATCGAATCCACTCCATACTGTTCCTTCATCAGCGGGTTGATGAACCGCCAGCCAATCGTCGTATCGTAAATTTCCGCGTTCCGCGAAAAAGCCGCGTCCGCCTTGTTCATCACAAATGGCGCACGCGACATGGATTCTACTCCGCCGGCAATCGCGAATTCGATTTCGCCCGCTGCGATCGCCCGTGCCGCGCTACCGATCGCTTCCATGCCCGAAGCGCATAGCCGGTTCACCGTTGAGCCCGGCACGCTTTGCGGAATCCCCGCAAGCAGCAGCGCCATCCGCGCAACATTGCGATTATCTTCGCCCGCCTGATTCGCGCAACCCAGCGTCACCTCGTCCAGTTGTTCCCAGTCCGCGTTCGAATTGCGTTGCAGCAGCGCCCGCAGCGGAATCGCCGCCAGGTCGTCGGTTCGAACCGATGAAAGCGCGCCGCCGTACCGTCCAATCGGAGTTCGTATCGCGTCGCAGATAAAAACCGTTTTCATTTCATCCCGCCGTTAGAGTTCCATGCGCCAAGTTTGTTCGCCGCTCCAGATCCCGCAATGTTTCCAGCTCCAGCGCAGTCGGCAGCGCGGTTTCCTTCAACTCCGTGGCAAATCGAATCTCCCACTCCGTTGCCTTCCTGACTTGTTCTCTGACTATTCCTGGGTGAAGCTGCGTGACCGTAAGTTCCTTCGTCACTGCGTCCGGCTCCATCACGCAAAGATCCGTCACCACCGCTACCGGGCCCTTCCCGGGAAGCCGCAGCCGAGCTCTGGCGTCGCCGCCGTCCAGATGACCCACCGAAGTGACGAAATCCAATTTTCTCACAAACGCTCGCGCCGATTGTTTCAACACCAGCACCACTTCGCCCGCACAACTCGCGATTTCCGGAGCGCCGCCCGCGCCCGGCAGCCGGGTGCCCGGTTTCCTGTAGTCGCCGATCACCGTGGTATTGATGTTCGCGAAGCGGTCGATCTGCGCCGCGCCAAGAAATCCGACATTCACGCGCCCGCCTTGCAGCCAGTAGCGAAAAATCTCCGGTGTGGAGACCACCGTATCCGCCGTCTCCGCAAGATTTCCGTCACCAATCGAAAGCGGAAGCACCGCCGGTTTTGCGCCAATCGGCCCCGATTCGTAAATCAGCACGATGTCCGGCGCATGGGTCAGCCGAGCAAGATTCGCCGCCGTGGAGGGCAATCCAATTCCGACGAAACAGACTGCCCCATTCTTCAGCAGTCTGGCTGCCGCGATGGTCATGATCTCGCTCGTCGTGTAGTTGTAGTCCGTCGCTGTCATTGTCTGACCCGCGGAACCGATTCGCTTAGCACTTTCCGGAACTCCGCAAAGTCATTGGTCTCGATAATGTGCGTCTTGATCCAGCTCTGAAAAGTCTCGCGATCCCGCGCTATTGCATCCCACTCCCGGTAAAAACGGTTATCGCGTTCGTAGTAGCCGTGTGCATACGACGGAAAGGCTCCGCCCGGCACGCAACACACCGCCGAAATTGTCCAACTTGGCAGAACGCACGCATTCGGCCAGGCTGCGAGGTCGTCCACAATTTCTTCCACCGTAACGATCGCTCTCTTTGCCGCCAGCACCGCTTCCTTCTGCACTCCCAGAATTCCCCACAACAAAACATTTCCTTTGCGGTCCGCTTTCTGCGCGTGGATTACCGTTACGTCCGGCTGAATGGACGGGACGGCAGCAAGCGTTTCTCCTGTAAACGGACAGTCTATGAATTTGATTTTGTCGTTGTGCTTCGGTAAATCGGAGCCCGCATAGGCGCGCAGCACTGCAAAAGGAAGCTTCGACGCTCCCGCAACATACGCATTGGCTAGATCCCCGTGTCCATGTTCTTGGATTTCAAGCGGCAGCGGCCAATCGTGTTCCACCGCGTCTCTCAACCGGTGCAGCGAACCAACCCCAGGATTCCCACCCCATGAAAAAATCAGTTTTCTCGCGCAACTCGCGCCGATCAGCTGGTCGTAAATGACGTCCGGCGTCATCCGCACCAGTGCCAGGTTTTTTCGCCGCTGCCGGATCACTTCATGCCCGGCGGCGAAGGGAATCAAGTGCGTAAACCCCTCCATTGCCACCACGTCGCCATCACGCACCAGTCCGGCGACTGCTTCGCGAAGAGTTGTAATTTCCGCCATTTGAAGTAAGCAAGCCTGACGGCGCCAAGATTATCCGGCCCTCCGTCCGCTGCATCAACGCTGCATTAATAATGATACACGTAAGACCTACTTGTCCCGCCACTCGGTGTTACAGCCTTCGCGAATCCGTTGTAGAATGTCGCGCGTCAAAGTTCTTATCATTTCGTAATTCAACGCGCCTCATCCGCTCATCGCAGGCTAGTAAGGAAATGATGATCTTCCAAAAAAGCAAACGCATTCTGCTGTCTCTAATCGCTACCCTTTTCCTGGTTTCCGCGCTGCACGCGCAAACCAAGCTGCTGCGTTTCCCCGATGTGCATGGCGACAAAGTCGTCTTCACCTACGGCGGCGACCTATGGCTCGCCTCAACGTCTGGTGGACTGGCCTCGCGCCTCACCGCGCATCCTGGCCTCGAACTTTTCGCCAAGTTCTCTCCCGACGGCAAGTGGATCGCCTTCACCGGACAATACGACGGCGACGAACAGGTTTACATCATTCCCGTCACCGGCGGCGTTCCAAAGCAACTCACCTTTTATCCGGCTCGCGGACCGCTCACGCCGCGCTGGGGTTACGACAATCAAGTCTATGGATGGACGCCCGACGGCAAGTCCGTTATCTTCCGTTCCGGCCGCGAATATTTCGACCTGGGTGACAGCCGTATTTACACCGTTTCCGCTTCCGGCGGCATGCCTGAAGCGCTTCCCATGCCCAAGTCCGGCGCCGGCGATCTCTCTCCCGACGGCTCCAAAGCCGTGTACTCTCCGCTCTTCCGCGATTTCCGCACCTGGAAACGCTACTCCGGCGGCTGGGCACAACAGCTCTACATTTTTGATTTGCAGACTCATGCCCAGGAGAAAATAACCGACAACCCGCGCGCTAACCGCGACCCCATGTGGATCGGCGCCAAAATTTTCTTCTCCTCTGATCGCGATGGTACTAACAATCTTTTTTCTTTCGATCCCGCCACGAAAAAAATCGATCAACTGACCAGCAGCACCAAATGGGACGTTCGTTGGCCCAGCACCGACCACAAAAGTCAAATCGTCTACGAACTGGATGGCGAACTCAACATTTTTGATACCTCCAGCAGCCAGTCCCGCCACATCTCCATCGAAGTACCCGACGATGGCGTCTCCATGCGCCCCACCCAGGTTTCCGCCGCCGAGCAAATTGAAGACGTCAGCCTCAGTCCCAAAGGTGAACGTGCCCTCTTCGTCGCTCGCGGCGATATCTTCACTGCGCCAATCGAAAAAGGTCCAACCCGCAATCTCACCGACTCTTCAAATGCCCACGACAAGTGGGGGCGCTGGTCGCCTGACGGCACAAAAATTGCCTTCATTTCCGACCTCGACGGCGAAGACGAAGTCTATCTCATCGACCAGGATGGTTCCGGCAAGCCCCAAGAGTTAACGCACGGCTTTCACGCCATGCTTTATGCTCCGGAGTGGGCACCGGACGGCAAGCGTCTCGCTTTTTCAGACAAAGACGGCAAGCTCTATGTCCTCACTCTTGAGGAAAAAAAAGTCGTCCAGATCGCCAAGGACAACGGTGGCAGTCTGCGCGACTACACTTGGTCCCAGGACGGTGGCCACCTCGCCTTTACCCTCAGCAATCCCAATGGATTCTCTTCGATTCATGTCTGGAGCGTCACCGGTGCCGAAGTCCATCGCGTTACCAGCGACCTTTTCAATGCCGGTGACCCTTCTTGGGACCCCGACGGCAACTATCTCTACTACGTTGCTACCCATGACTTTCAACCCGCTCTCAGCCAGATCGAGTTCAACTACGCCAGCGATCGCGGCGACGGCATCTTTGCGCTTGCTCTTCGCAAAGACGTAAAGAATCCCTTTCCGCCAGAAAGCGACGAAGTCACTATCACAAAAGACGGTGAGAAGCCTGCAGCAACCGATAGCGCCAAGTCCGAAGACAAAAAGTCCGAAAAGTCCGAAAAGAACGACGAAAAAAAGTCCGGAAAAAAGGAAGAGAAGAAAGCCGAAAAACCTAAGGAATACTTCCACATTGATTACGATGGCCTCGCCGACCGCGTTACCCGCGTTCCCATTCAGGGCGATAACTATCACGGGCTAGCCGTCACCAAGGAATATCTAATTTACGGTCGTGCTGGCACTCCTTTTTACGGCCGGGACAGCTATCCTCCCGCCGCTTTGGTCCTTTTCTCCTTCAAGGACCGCAAGGAAACCACCCTCGCCGAAGGCCTCCGCGGCTTCACCGTCTCCGACGACGGCAAGAAAGTCCTCACGCGCGCCGAACACGACTTCAAGCTCTACGATGTGAAGCCCGAAGGCAAAGCCAATCCTAAAACCATCTCCACCGCCAACCTTCTTGTGGACCGGGTTCCTCAGCAGGAGTGGGCGGAAATCTTCAATGAAGTCTGGCGCCGCTATCGCGATTTCTATTACGCCCAAAATATGCACGGTTACGATTGGGACGCTCTCCGCAAACAATACGCGGCGCTGGTCCCGTTCGTCGCTCACCGCTCCGATCTCAATTATGTTCTGGGAGAAATGGTCTCCGAACTCAGCACCTCGCACTCCTACATCGAAGGCGGAGATTACGAAATGCCAAAACGTCCGCAGGACGCTCTGCCGGGCGCCACTTTCGAACTCGACCACGCTGCCGGCCGTTACCGCATTGCCAAAATCTACCGTGGCCAGAACGAAGAAGAACTCTATCGCTCGCCCCTCACCGAAGTTGGCGTTGACGCCAGAGAAGGCGACTACGTCCTGGCCATCGACGGCGAAGATTTGACCGCCGACAAAAATCCCTACCAGCTCCTTCGCAACAAAGCCAATCGCCTCGTGCAGCTCACTCTCAATTCCAAACCTTCCACCGACGGCGCTCGTCACGTCAGCTATCGTCCGATCACCACCGAACGCAATCTCATCTACCTCGATTGGGTGGCTCATAATCGCGAAGCCGTCTCCAAAGCCAGCAACCGCCGTGTCGGCTACATCCACATTCCCGATATGGGAGCTAACGGCATCCGCGAATTCATCAAGTTCTACTATCCGCAGATTCGCAAGGAGGCCTTGATCGTGGACGTCCGCGGCAACGGCGGCGGCAACATTTCCCAGATGCTTATTGAGCGGCTTCGCCGTCAGCTGCTCGGCACCGATTTCGACCGGGTCTCTGACTACACCGGCACATATCCCAACGCTGTTTTTTACGGGCCCAAAGTCTGCCTGCTCAACGAAACATCCGCATCCGACGGCGACATCTTTCCTTACATGTTCCGCCAGGCTGGTCTCGGTCCCTTGATTGGCAAGCGCACTTGGGGAGGAGTTGTCGGCATAACCGGCCGCGGCCCGTTGCTCGATGGTGGCACCGTCTTCGTCCCCGAATTCGCCACTGCTTCCGCTGACGGGAAATACGTAATCGAAGGCCACGGAGTCGATCCGGACATCGACGTGGAAAACGAACCCGCGTCCGTGATCGCCGGTCGCGACCCGCAGCTAGAGCGCGGCATCTCCGAGGTCATGAAAGCGCTGGAAGCCAATCCCAAAAGGCTGCCGCCTCGTCCGCTAGACCCCGTCGACCACCCAAGGCCCTAGCGAACCAGGATGTAGGGGCGCAGCATGCTGCGCCCCAGCTTGCCCAGGCGTTGGATTTGAGAACTTGTACAGGAAAAATTCCGTAACGTCATTCCGGCCGACCTACCGCCGCCGAGCGCAGCGAGGAATCTCTCCTGCGGCTTTGTGTGTCAAGCAACGCCCTCACGTATTCAGCGTCTTCACCAGCGCGCTCAGTCCGTTCCAAAAAATCTGTACTCCGATGCACACCAGCAGGAATGACGACAATCGCAGTATCACATTCATGCCGCTCTGCCCGATGGCGGCGGCTAGCCGGTCTGCATATCCGTAGCAAAGGTAAATCGTCAGGGCGATCAGCGCCGCTCCGATCGCCGCCGAAATCAGCGCCAGCACGTTGGCCCCCAGATGTCGCGGTTCGTTCGCTCCCAGCGTGATGGCGATAGAAATCGACCCCGGCCCGACTGTCAGTGGCAAGGTCAGTGGGTAAAACGCATTTTTCAAAACGTCCTGGGTGGTCACTGTCTGGTGTACTTGGCCGCGATCTACTTGATCGCTTCTGGTCAGCATTGCCCAGCCGGTCGAAACGACAATCAATCCGCCGCCCACTTGCACCACCGGCAATGAAATTCCGAAAAACGAAAGAATGTGCGTCCCTACCGCCATGGAAACAATCAGCAGAATGAAACTGTTCATGGCCACCCGGCGCGCCAGCAATTTTCTCGATTCCCTCGAGTAGTCCTGCGTCAGCAGCAGAAATACCGGACTTCCTCCGATCGGATTCACGATCGGAAACAGCGCGCTTACCATCAGCAAAATACTCTTCGCAGTTTCAAAAAACATATCGGTCGCTGGAGTATACCCGAATCTGCGCGATTTCCTCGGGTTCGACCGAACTACCCCACGCGCGCCGCGCGAACCATTTTCGCTGTGGTAATGGCCTGCCCTACATGCCGCTGCGTATGCTCAGCCACATGAACCAAAAGCCCGCCCAAACTTGTTGGCAAAAGCTCTCGTCCCACCACTCTCGCCGCTTCCAAATCCTCGCCGATCAGCGCCCGTACCCGTCGTGCCGCGTTCTCCAACGCGCTGCGTAATTCCGCCAACTCTTTGTCAATCGCGATACACTCGGCGCCCTCCGTCTTAAGTTTCGCCGTCTGCTCCTCGTTTAATGAGCCCCCTTCCGCATACGTTAGCAGCCGGTCCACGCTTCGCGCGATATGTCGTACATGAAACGCCACACCAGCCAATCCGCCAGGACGCATATTCCACTCGCCGAGGCTAAGCTCAGCGCACCGGCGGCTTAGGTCCTCTTCCGCCATCTCAAAAGAATGCAACACCGCGCGATGCACCGCTGGAATTTCCTGGAGCGTTCCTCGCAGCCACGGTTCCCTTGTCTCCGCATTCGCCATCATGCGTAATTCCTTCGATCATGCGGACGCAAAAAATGTTGCCTTGCCGCAAAAACCCTCGTGCGATAGAGTCACCCATTCGGCGAGGAAGAGATGCCAAAAAAAAATAGGCCCGCAAAAACTAAGGACACCACGGCGGCGCCGCTCGGCACCGAGCGAGTAAAGCTCCTTCTCTCTCGCAACAAAATCCAAAAAAGAATCCGCGAAATGGCCAAAGCCATTCGCATCGATTTTCCCACTGAGCCACTCCTGCTACTCGGAGTGCTGAAAGGCGCCGTACTTTTCCTCGCCGACCTGTCCCGCCAAATTCCTGGCGAGGTTACCTTCGATTTCATCGCTGTTTCCAGCTACGGCAAGGATTCTCGCACCTCCGGCCAGGTAAAGCTCAACAAGGACATCGACTCCAGCATCGAAGGCAAAACCGTAATCGTGGTGGAAGACATTTTGGATACCGGCTTGACCCTGCGCTATCTCCTGCGCATTTTGCAGCAACGCAAGCCCAAAAATCTCCGTGTGGCCGTTCTATTGGACAAAGTGGACCGCCGCCTGACCGATGTTCAAGCCGATTATGTCGGCTTTGCAATCCCAAACGAATTTGTAGTCGGTTACGGACTTGACTACGCCGAGCGTTATCGCAATTTACCCGACGTAAAAATCTTGTCACTTCCCGGCGAAACTCGCTGAGCCTCGCGCAGCGCGGCCACGATTCCAATACACACTGTTATAATAGAAGTAGGAATGAATCCCGCACAATCATCAACAGAATTGACTCTCGCTCAGCCCATGGGTGAAGTGTCCGCGGAAGTCCTCTCCACCCTCGCCGAAATCGGCGAAGAAGTGAACGCTTCACTCGATTTGGACGTGGTGTTGGCCCGCACTGCCGCGCTCATCAAAAAACACATTGATTACGAAATTTTCGGCGTGCTTCTTGTCGAACCCGGTGACCGAACGCTGAAACACCGCTTTTCCATCGGCCATCCTCCTGACTTGGCGGAGAACCTGCGCATCCCACTCGGACAAGGCATCACCGGCACCGCCGCAGCAACCGGCCATTCCGTCCGCGTCAGCGACGTCACCAAAGACTCCCGTTACATCAACGCGATTGACAGCGTTCGTTCTGAATTAGCCGTGCCCTTGATGATTCAGGGGAAGTGCATCGGCGTCCTCGATATTCAAAGCAACCGTCCGGATTATTTCACGCCCGATCAGCAAAACATTCTGACCCTGCTGGCAAGCCGCCTGGCAGTTGCTATTGAAAATGCTCGGCTTTTTGAACGCGTCCGCTCTCAGGCCGCGACGCTGCTGCTGCTCAACGACGTCAGCCGCGAAATGAGTTCCATTCTTGACGTCGAAGAGCTGCTCCGCCGCGCCGCCGAACAGGTCAAGCGCGTCATCGACTATCAAATCCTCAGTATCATGCTCTATGACGAAGAACAGAAAATTTTCCGCCACCGCCTGGACGTCAAACATGGCCAGCGCGTTCAAGGCAAACTTCGCGTTGCCGCCAGCGAAGGCATCGTCGGCGCAGCGGCAACTTTGCGTGAACCGGTGCTCGCTCCGGATGTCTCCGTTGATCCGCGCTACCTCATGGTTAATCCGGAAACCCGCTCCGAGCTGGCCATTCCCATGCTTCACAAAGGCAAAATTATCGGCGTGCTTGATTTGGAGAGCGCGCAGCTCAACGCCTTCAGCGAAGAACATGTGCAGACACTTTCAATTCTCGCGGCGAACCTGGCCGTCTCACTGGAAAACGCCAGGCTTTACGAGCAAGTGGCGCGCGACGAAGCCCGCCTCGAGCGCGACCTGCAAGCCGCCAAACGTATTCAAGGCGCTCTGATCCGTCCGGTGCCCACGGAAGATTACGGCCTCGATATGGCCGCGCGTTACTTGTCTGCCCGCGAAGTCTGCGGCGACCTCTACGAATTTCTCCGTTACGGTCCGCAACAACTCGGCATTGCTCTGGCCGATGTGAGCGGAAAGGGAACCGCGGCGGCGCTTTACGGCGCAGTCGCCATCGGCATCATGCGCAGCCTGGCCCCGCAGAAATTGCAGCCTGCGGAATTGTTGCGCCAGATGAACCAACTCATCGGTGAGCGTCGTGTCGAGGGCCGTTTCATGACCGCTTGTTTCGGAACCTGGCAAAAAGGCCGTCGCAAATTCCGCGTGGCCAACGCCGGACAGTCACAACCTCTTCTTTACAAAGATGGCCGTTGCGGCAAAGTCGAACTCACCGGATTCCCGCTCGGCATCTTTGAAGAGACCAGCTACGACGACTGGAGCGTCACTCTCGATCCCGGCGACATCGTTATTTTCCATTCCGACGGCATTGCCGAAACCATGAACAGCGAAGGCCAGTTCTTCGGAACCGAGCGGCTGAAAAAACTCGTTGAAGCGCATCACCGACTCACCGCCACCGAAATTTCCGACCTCATCCTTCGCGAAGTGGATTGGTTCGCACAAAGCGCGCCACTCTCCGATGACCGCACTCTCGTGGTACTTAAAGTTCGATGAGCGCGCAGCCATCCGCATCCACTCAGCCTCTTCGCTTTGTTGACCCCGCCGAGTTCACTGCAAATTTTTCCTGGCGCAAATCAAATCGGCGCTCGGGCGAAGAAGTATTCTGCGAAGATGTCTCGCTCACCCAAGCCGCCGAAAAATTTTCCACTCCCGCTTATGTCTACAGCAGCGCCGCGATCGAGTCCGCTTTTCTCGAACTGAAGAAAGGCCTCGGCTCTCTTCCCAACACGCTCTGTTTCGCCGTCAAATCCAACGGAAATCTCACCATCCTCAAGCAACTGGCGAAACTTGGCAGCGGCTTTGATATCGTTTCCGGGGGTGAACTCGAACACCTCGGCCATCTCGGTATTCCCGGCGACAAAATAGTTTTTTCCGGAGTTGGCAAATCGCGCGAGGAAATTCGCGAAGCCCTCCGTTATCGCGCCCACGCGGGTTCCAAATCTCGAGGGCTCTTGCTCTTCAATGTCGAATCCGAAGCCGAACTCGATGTCTTGCTCGATGAATCATCCAAACAAATGAAGCGCGGCGGCGCTGCTCCCAGTGTCTCTATCCGCGTCAATCCCGACGTCCAGGCCGGCGGCCATCCCCATATTTCCACCGGCCACCACCAACACAAATTTGGCTTAGACTGGTCCGCCGTGCGCGAACTCTACACCAGGCATCGCGATCCCAGGTGGATTCAGTGGAGCGGCCTCAGCGCGCACATTGGCTCGCAAATCACTGCTCTTCGCCCATTTCAGCAGGCGCTCACGCGTCTCGTCGCGTTCGTTCGCGAACTTCGCGAATTGGGACTCGATCTGAAATATCTCGATTTCGGCGGCGGACTCGGCGCCCGTTACACCGATCAAAAGCCACCTTCCAGGATTCACTACGCTCGCATGATTGCGCGCACGGTCAAGCCGCTCGGCGTCCATCTCCTACTCGAACCGGGGCGCACTATCATCGCCCACGCCGGCGTTCTCCTCACTCGCATCCAGTACATAAAAACCAATCGCCGCAAACGTTTTGTTGTCGTGGATGCCGGAATGAACGATCTCCTGCGCCCCGCGCTCTACGGCGCAATCCACCCGATTACTCGCGTCACGCGTACTAAAAGCGAAAAATCATCCGGCGCAAGGGTAAATAGCGCAACAGTGGATATCGTTGGCCCAGTTTGCGAAACCGGTGACTGTTTCCTGCGCAATTGGCCGCTAGGCACCGCCAAGCCTGGCGAGGTATTGGCAATTTGGGCCGCCGGAGCCTACGGCATGTCACTAGCTTCGAACTACAACGCCCGCCCCCGTCCCGCCGAAATTCTGGTCAAAGGGAAACGCGCCCGCCTGATCCGTCGCCGCGAAACCGCAAGCGACCTCCTCCGCACCGACGTCCTCGCTTAGTTCGCGATATGGAGTGCGGCAGCCGAGCTGCCGCTTTTTTCCAGAATTGACGATCGCTTTCGACGCCGGCTCGCCAGCCGTTATGAACTCTTCGGCCGCTCCTGCCCCTCGCCCCATTTCAGTTTACTCCGCAAAATTTCATAATAAGATTTCCGGTGCGGCTGAATGAGCTTCAGCCGTTCCTTCGCTCGCACAATCGCCACACGATCTTCCGATTGCATCAACACGCCTTTTTGTCCATCCAGCGTCAAATACACCGACTCCGCCGTTCCGCGCAGCCGCATCTCCACGTTGCATGTATCTCCAACCACCAGCGGCCGATCGCTCAGCGTATGCGGGCAAATCGGCGTCAGAATTATGGACTCCACCGCAGGATGCACAATCGGCCCGCCTGCCGACAGCGAATACGCCGTCGATCCGGTCGGCGTGGCCACAATCAATCCATCCGCGCGGTAGCGGCACACAAAATCTTCGTCGATTGACAATTCAATCTCAATCATCCGGGCCAGCGCACCTTTGGTAATCACCGCTTCGTTCAAGACCAATTGCGATTCGATCGTCTCGCCTTCGCGCATCAAGGACGCGTTCAGCATCACTCGCGCACTCGCGGCGAGTTGCCCCGCCAGCGTGCCCTCCAACGCCGAATATAATTCACCCAAAGTAAAACTTGTCAAAAAACCCAGGCTTCCCAGGTTGATCGGCAAAACCGGAATCCCGCGCGGCGCAGCCTCACGCGCCGCAGCCAGCAAAGTTCCATCGCCCCCTAGCACCAGCAGCAAATCCGATTCCTGCGCCAGCATCTCACGCGGCCGCCCCCCACTTTCATCGCGTAGCGATGCCGCAGTCTCGGTGTCGTACACCGCTCGAATTCCGCGCTTGGCAAGCCACTCCAGCAGCGGCCTTACGATGTCGGTAATATCCGCGCGCCGCGGGCGGGAGAAAATTCCTATCGCGCGAAAGGGAAGTGGTGTCATAGAAGCAGCGATTCTACTCCAGAAGCGCTGTTAGCCTTCATTCCGAAGAGCCGCCCAACGTGGTGGGGCAGCGAGGGCGCGGCTCAGCTGTTATTCCGAGGAGCCTGCCTGCCGCAGGCAGGCGCAGCGACGAGGAATCTCTCTTCGATTGCCGATTCGTGCACAACGCGAGCACAATATCTCAAATCGTTTTTCGCGCATACAGAAAAAACTCCTGATTACCCTGAGCCCCCGCCAACTGGCTCGCCTTCACGCCAATCGCACTCAGTCCCAAAGCCGTCGCCGAATCGCGCACCGAATCAATGGCGCGTTGATGCAGCCCTACGTCTGAGACAATTCCGCCCGGCCCAATATCTTCGCGCCGCAATTCGAATTGCGGTTTGATCAGAATCAGAAAATCACTCCCCGCCTCAGCAATTGGCAAAACCGCCGGCAATATCTTGGTCACCGAAATAAACGAAACGTCGGCTACTACCACGCTTATTTTTTCCGGCAAATCTCCAGCCAACATTTCCCGCGCATTCTTCTTGATTCGAATCACTCGCGTGTCCTGCTGCAGTTTCCAGTCCAGCTGCTCGACATTCACATCAACCGCATACACGCGCGCTGCCCCATGCTGCAACAAACAATCTGTAAATCCTCCATTCGATGATCCAAGGTCCAAACAGATTTTCGCCGTAACCTCCAGGGAAAAATCTCGCAGCGCGCCCTCTAACTTGAATCCGCCACGGCTCACATATTTCTGGATCCGGCTATTCACCTGGATCATCGCATCACGCATGACCGCTTGCCCGGCCTTCGCCGCCGCCACTCCGTTGACCAGCACTTCGCCGGCAAGGATCATGGCTTGCGCTTTTTCTCGTGACGCCGCCAGTCCGCGCTCAAAGACAAGCACATCCAACCGAGCGCGCTCTTTGCGACTTGTCATTTGAATGAATTAAACCGAATCGCCCGCTCAGGCCCGGCGATGCACCAAAAACTCCGCAATCTCCCGCAGCCGCGCAGCTCGCGCTCCATAACCCGCAAGATCATCGATCGCCTTTGCAGAAAGTTCATTCGCAATTTCGTGCGACCGCTCCAGCCCAAAAACCGCCGGATACGTCGCTTTCTGCTGCGAGATATCCTTACCCGCGGTTTTACCCAGGGCCGCCGAAGATTCTTCCACATCCAGAATGTCATCCGTAACTTGAAACGCCCAGCCAATCGTCTCGCCAAAGTGCCGCAGCCGCGCCACATCTTCCTCCGGCGCTCCGGCGCAGATCGCGCCCGCTGTGATCGCCGCGCGAATCAGCGCCGCCGTCTTCGACCGATGAATATATTCCAGCGTCTCCGCTCCCACAGCCTTGCCTTCCGCTTCCAGGTCTGCCACTTGCCCGCCCACCATTCCGTGCATCGTCCCGGCCGATCTAGCCACTTCCGTTAGCATCGCCACTCGCAGCGCCGCATCCACCGGAGCCGCTCCAATCGTTTCGAACGCCAGTGTCAGCAGCGCGTCTCCCGCAAGGATCGCGATCGCCTCGCCGAATTTCTTGTGACAAGTCGGCTTGCCGCGCCGCAGATCATCATTATCGAGCGCCGGCAAATCGTCATGAATCAGTGAATAGGTGTGAATAAATTCGATGGCGCACGCCGGATGCAGCGACGACGTAATCTCCGCGCCGAAAATTCGCGCCGTTTCCAGGCAAAGTATCGGCCGGATCCGCTTTCCGCCCGCGAACACGCTGTACCTCATCGCTTCGTGAATCGACTTCGGCGTGGCATCCGCCGCCGGCAGCATTTGCCGCAGCGCGCCATCCACCAGTTGCAAATCCTCTTCGAAAAATTCAGGAAGCTTCATCTTCGGCAGGATATTCCGTGATTTTTCATGCGTAGTGCGGGGCTTCAGCCCTGCTCGCCCTTCCACCACACTCCACTGCAAGCGCGAGCGTTCATCACGCTTCGCCCTCGCCTTCCGGTTCGAATGGCTCTGCCACCAGTTTGCCGTCCGCTTTTTTCAGCAAAATCTCAACCTTGCCCTCAGCTTCTTCCAGTTGTTTCTGGCACTCTCGCGACAGCGCCACGCCTTCTTCAAAAAGTTTCATCGCTTCGTCCAGCGAAAGCTGCGGGCTTTCCAGTCGGCGCACCACTTCCTCCAGCCGCGCCAGCGAGCGCTCAAAATCAGCTTTTTTCGGCGGTTCAGGTTTTTTCGGAGCAGGTGTATTCACGCGGCCTTTTTCAATCGGCGCTCATTTCCATCAGCGCACGAATCACGAAACATTCTAATCCGTATTTCTCTCGACGCACCAGTCCATGGCGAAGATTTCCCGCAGGGGGCACGGCATGTTACCCCGGACCGCTCGGGGCCGTGCCCGCCTTTACCCGGACTTGCAACTCTTAAGCGTTTTTTTTCCCCCTCGTCCCTATTCTTCGCTTGTTATGTAACCGTCACGGCTTCAGCGTCAACGTATGCTTCCTTACCGCCGCCTCCGCCGCATCGCTGAACGGTGCCCCCACGGGTTTGCCATCATACCAATACGCAAATTGATCAGAGTAATGGCTGCTTCCGAGCTGTCCGCTCTCTCCACCCGGTATCACCATCAGCGAATTGTCCCAGTCTCCTACACTCGCCACCATCCGCATCGCCGGCCCATGATGCCTCGTCGCCGCCCGCGGACTGAACGCTGTCCCGCCCTGCGGCTTGCCCGTAATGCTGAAGAATTTTTTCAGCCAACCCTGGCGTCCCAGCGGATGCAGCATGTCCAGCGAATCAAATTTCTTCCATTCCCAATCTTCGATCCGTGTGCTGCCGCTGTCTCTCTCCAGAAGTTTCACAGACTCATCGGCCGCCGCCACCAGCAATTCATCATAATTTTTGTAAGTTGCCGGCAACCATCCCGCTGGCCGCTCTGTCAGCATTCGTTGCAAAAATGCTGTGCTCCGCCATTCGTAGAATTGCGTCTCGTCGCCCAGTACTGGTTGCAATACTAATTTCAGCGCTGCTCGCCGCGTGCCCTCCAAAAACGCAACCACCGTCGAGTCCGCATCTGCAATCCCATTCCAATCCTTGGAAAGTTCAATAAGCTTCGCCGTCCGCGCATCCTTCGCCGCTGCAATTTTTGCTGCAGGCGCCAACTGTTCTGCAATAAACACATCCGGATAGCTATATGTGTCTGCTTGCACCTTCAACATATCCGCAGGTCGCAGATCGTGCCGGTCATGCAGCAGATCCCAAATTCGCGCTGTACGGTATGGTTCTTCCCAGCGATCCGTCAGATACGGAATATATTCCGGCCCAATTACTCGCGCATTTGCCGTCACAATCAATCCGTCATCTGGATTCAGGGCTTGCGGCAACTCCTCAAATGGAATGTATCCTTTCCATTCGTATAGATCCGTATCTCCCGGAACCGGAACTCCTCCGTGTCCCTTCTTTCGAATCGGCACCCGCGCCGCCATCAGATACCCAATGTTTCCGGCTGCGTCGGCATATACCGCATTCTGTGCCGGTCCCCACACGTTTTTCATAATTTCGCGAAACTCTTTCCAGTTCTGCGCTTTTCCCAATCGAGTATAAGTATTTGCCAACCCGCCCGGCTCCGTCGCCGTCCACCGTAGCGCGAATCCCGTGTTGCCTTCCTGCCGCATCACGGGACCGTGCCGAGTAACCACCACCTTGAAATGTTCATCGCTGACCCAGGAACGTCCGCGGGCGGTTTGTTTGACGTGGATCACTTCATCGACGGTCTGCGCTTTCACCCATTTTCCATTTACTTTGTATTCGTCCGGCTGTGCAGGATTAAATGTCTCTATATAAAGGTCCTGCACATCCGCGCCGTTATTCGTAAAGCCCCACGCGATGCGGTCGTTGTGTCCAATCACCACCAGCGGCGCTCCCGGCAGCGTAAATCCCTTCACATTCCATCCCGGGCATGTCAAATGCATTTCATACCAGATTGGCGGAACATTCAGTTCCAAGTGCGTATCATTCGCCAAAATTGGCTTGCCCGTGGCCGTATGCTTTCCGCTCACTACCCAATTGTTGCTGCCCAGCGCATGTCGAATATCTCGCTGCGACTCTCCTACCCACCGCACAATCTCCGGCAGCAAAGCAGAAGTCAGGTCCGGGAATCCTGGTTGTGGTGACGCTGCGCCCGCCTTCAAGACGTCGTCCGGCGTCATATCATCGTCTTCTTCGTCTGCGGGGTCTTTTCCGCTCCTTTGCGAACCATCACCCGGCCGGTCCGGATCGCCAACCACAAAATGGTCCATCGCGGCCTCTTGCGAAAATAAATCCTTCGCGCGATCTGTCCCCACCCGTGCCGTAACCTTTGCGCGATCCAATTCATCTTCCCAGGTGTTCGTCAGTGTCTGATACATATAGCCAGCAATCGCCAGCGAATCGGCTGGCAGCCACGGCTGGGGCTGGTATTTCAGCATGGTAAATTCAATGGGAAGTCTATTCTGATGTTGCTCGATAAATTTATTCACGCCGCGCGCATACGCCTCGATCGCGATGCGAGATTCCTCGTCCAGTAAATTCACGTCGCGTTCCGCCGCCGGACCAAATCGCAACAGCCTGAATTGCTTGTCCAGGGGAATTGCCGCAGGTCCCACTATTTCCGAAAGCTGTCCGCGCGACACTCGCCGCAGCAAATCCATTTGCCACAGCCGGTCCTGCGCCATCACATAGCCTTGCGCTTCCGCCATATCCGCAAGCGACGCCGCGCGTACATGGGGAATTCCCCAAACGTCGCGCTCAACTGTAACTTCGTGCTGCAATCCCGGCAGTGAAGCGGTGCCATCCACTTGCGGCAGCGGTCGCACAAACAACCACCACGCAATCCCGCCTACCACGGCGATGGTCACCGTAAGAATCCATCCAACAATTCGCAGCAAAATGCGCAAAATTGTTTCCTCAATGAAACGTAAACAAACAGTTTAGAGGACGCATTCTGACCGCGCAACGCACAACCCCCGCTATTTTCACAACCCATCACCGCCATCTCCGCTCGCATCGCTCCCGTTCGCATCTTCGCTCGCTCGCATATTGTCCGCTCGAGTCTTTTGAAGGGGCGCAGCATGTTTACCCCGGAACGCTCGGGGCTTGCCTGGACGTGCAATTCAAGCTGTCTTTTTGTCCTTTCGCCATTCCCGGCTTCTAGCTCCTGCTACAATGCAACAAAGGAGCCTTCCCACGGCATGTTCGTCGTTCGCCTGATCGGCGTACTCTTCCTGGTCGTCCTTAACGGATTTTTCGCCGCCGCGGAATTCTCCCTCGTCGCCGTCCGCCTCTCCCGAGTCCGCCAGCTCGTTGCAAAAGGCAACGTCCGCGCCAAAGTCGTCGAAACTCTCGTCGCTGATCTGCACCGCGTCGTCTCTGGCGTCCAGTTGGGAATTACTCTCACCAGCCTAGCCCTCGGCGCACTTGGCGAAGCCACTCTCGCGAACTTCTTCCGCTCTTTGTGGCACGGAGTTCCTGGAACGCGCTCCGCGGTACTCGCTCACGCCCTTGCGCTCACTTCCGCTTTCATTCTGTTAACGATATTGCACGTGGTGATCGGAGAATTGGTTCCCAAGACTGTCAGCCTGGCTCGTGCCGAACGCGTTGCCCTGCTAATTGCGCGTCCGTTTAGCTGGTTCTTGACGACTTTCCGCTGGGCCATCGACTTGCTTGACAGCGCCTCCAGCGCTGTCATCCGCGCCATGGGCGTTGCTCCGCAGCCAGGCCACGGCGTCGCCCACTCCACCGAAGAACTGCAGATTCAAATTCAGCAGGCTCGCGAACGCGGCCTTCTCGCAGCCAGTGAAGAGCGCGTCATTCTCAGCGCTATCGAACTCGGCCAGGTGCAAGTCCGCGAAATCATGGTGCCGCGCCCGGATATGCACATTCTCCGCATCGAAGCCACCTTCGACGAAGTCATGCGCGCCTTCGCCACCACTCAGCGCTCGCGCATTCCGGTCTATCGCGGGACCTTCGACCACATTCTCGGATTTGTGCATATCAAGGACATACTGTGGGTGTTGCAAAGCCGCGAACGCCGCGCCGCGGAAAATCTTCCGCCTCAGCCCTTCGACTTGCGTCGCGTCTTGCGCGAAGTACTGATTGTTCCGGAAACCAAGCCGGCCAGCGAATTGCTTGACGAACTGCGCAACCGCCACACCGGAATGGCGGTAGTGGTGGACGAATTTGGTAGCCTTTTAGGATTAGTAACGCTGGAAGATATTCTTGAACAGGTGGTCGGTGAAATTCACGATGAATTCGACGTCGTCGAAAAACCCTTGACTCTCGCCGATGGCGCGGTAATTTTTGACGCCGCCCTGAACGTTCGCGATCTGGAAGCGCAATACGACATCAAAATTCCTGAAGATCCCGCCTACGCCACCGTGGGTGGCTTCGTTCTCGATCAGCTCGGTTTCATCCCCAGCGGTGGCGAAAGTTTTGTTTATGAAAACCTGCGTTTCACCATCGCGGAAATGGACGGTAAACGCGTAGCCCGCGTGAAGATGGAACGCATCAAGCCACCCGCCGCCAAAAATAATAACGACTCCGAAACTGCTTCAGGAAAACCCGCCAACTCCGCCGTTTCCCGGTCATAATTTCCTTTCCGATGCTTCGTCACCTCCTCAAGCGTTTTCTGCTTACGCTGCCCGCACTGTGGCTGGTGCTTACCCTGGTTTTCTTGATGATCCACATTGTCCCCGGCGATCCCGTCGAACAAATGCTTGGCGAAGGCGCGGCGCCCGGCGCCGCGGCGCAATTGCGTCACTCTCTCGGACTCGATCAGCCACTCGGCAAGCAATATGGGCATTACCTCCTCGGACTTTTTCATGGCGACCTCGGCCAATCCTTCAAATTTCAAGCTCCGGTTCGGCAAATCATTTTTGAGCGTTACCCCGCAACGCTGCAGTTGGCGTTTCTTGCTTTGCTTGTATGCGCTGCCATCGCGATTCCTGCCGGAGTTTTGGCCGCGCATCGCCGCGGACAAACTTCTGATCGGCTGGTCGGCGTGTTCACGCTCTTCGGATTGGCGATTCCGAATTTTGCCCTGGGCCCGCTTTTGATTCTCCTTTTCTCCATCGAAATAGGAGTGCTGCCGGTTTCTGGACGCAACGGAATCGGCAGTTACATTTTGCCCGCTGCAACGCTGGGCGCGGCGCTGGCCGCAATTCTTACGCGCATGGTGCGTGGCGCCATGCTCGAAGAACTTTCCGCCGATTACATTCGCACCGCACGCGCAAAAGGATTAAGTACAGCTGCCGTCCTCTTCAGACATGGTTTGCGAAACGCGCTGATTCCCATCATCACTATTCTCGGATTGCAGTTCGGAACGCTGCTGGCCGGAACCATCGTCACCGAAACTATTTTTTCCTGGCCCGGCATCGGCCGCCTCACCGTGCAGGCAATTTCCGCCCGCGATTATCCATTGCTGCAAGGCTGCATTCTCGTTATCTCACTGTCCTACGTTCTGGTGAATCTGCTGACCGATGCGATTTATTCCGTTGTTGATCCGCGGGTGCGCATGTCATGACCGCAAGCAAAAACATCAGGGATTTTCTGCGGCAAAGCGTGCTCGCCCGTGTGGGATTTTGCGCGGCGCTTTTTCTTTTTCTCGTCGCACTACTGGCCCCGCTGATTGCGCCGGCAAATCCCTTCGCACAAAATCTTCCTGGCCGGCTTGAAGCACCGTCCTTCGCGCACTGGATGGGCACCGACGAACTCGGCCGGGACATCCTTTCCAGAATCATCTATGGCGCGCGCATCTCGCTCACCGTTTCTGTGTGCGTGGTTTTTGGTTGCGGCTCCATCGGCCTGGCGATCGGAACTCTCGCCGGATATTTTGCCGGATGGTGCGACCGCGTTGTGAATCTTCTGCTCATCAATTCGTTTTTATCTTTTCCCGGAATTCTCCTGGCGATTGCGTTTGCTGCTTTCTTCGGTCCCGGAATCGGCAAAGTTATTTTAGCCTTGATCATCACCGGTTGGGCCGGATACGCTCGGCTGGCGCGCGCGCAAGTTCTGAAAGTGAAGGAATTGGAATTTGCGCTGGCTGCGCGTTCGCTTGGCGCTTCGCATTCGAGAATTATTCTGAAACATCTGCTTCCCAACATTTTGCAACCGGTTTTGATCCAAGCCACCATCGGAATGGCCGGAGCGATTCTTGCCGAGTCCACGCTGAGTTTTCTTGGCCTCGGCGTTTTGGCTCCGATTCCGAGTTGGGGCGCGATGCTGAACGACGCTCGTGGACATTTGTTCGATGCGCCGCACATGGTCGTTTTTCCCGCGTTGGCGGTGATGACCGCGGTACTGGCGTTTAATTTGCTGGGCGATGCGTGGCGCGATTGGCTTGATCCGCGTACGCGTTCGCAAATGGCCGCTCTCGAATCCTCTAAGTAATTTACAAAAATTCACGACCGCAAAATGCTCACGCAGTTGCGAGCGTGACTTGCGTGCCGCGGCCGACGCCTAGACTTTTCGATGCATTGCCGCGATTGATGCCGATTTCCACGAAGCCGTTGGAGCCGATATAGGAAAACGGTTCGCCGGGGTTTCCTTTTGCGAACGTGTCTACCAGTTTGGTCACGGAGTGATTGCCAAGCGTAATTTGTACGGTTCCGTTTTCAATCGCAGCGGCGGGCAAATCTTCCGGACGGAAATTGGTGATGAGATTCCCGAAGCCGTCGACGCGCAAGACCACGCCTTTGCTCACTCCGTCAGTAGCTTTCGGTTTGGGCATCGCGAATTTCTTGTAGTCGGTGATTTCTTCGCCCATGGCGGAAGCTTGCGCGCCTTTCGCGAGCCACCCGGCAATTGGCGCAAAAACGTCACGTCCATGAAAAGTTTTGCTGACTGGTTGCAAATAATAGTGTTCGACGTTGGCGTGGCGCACCAGAATATTTTCTTCGCACTCGTACACCAGGGAAAGAACGCCGTTATCGGGCGCGACAAAATATTGCGTGTCACCGGTGACCAGCAGCGGACGCCGCTCGGTTCCTACTCCGGGATCGATCACCACGACGTGAATGGTGCGCGGAGGGAAGTAAGAATACGAGGAACCGATGGTCAGCGCGCCATCGAGCAGATCGTACGCCGTGACATCATGCGAAATGTCCACGATGGTGACGTCCGGATTGATCTTCAGAATGACGCCCTTGAGCGTTCCAACCAGATGGTCGTTAGTTCCGTAGTCGGTGGTGAGAGTAATGATGGGCCGTGGCGCCAAATGATCCTGCCTTCTGAGAGAGGTGGTGGTGTTGAGACGAGCATCGCGTGAAGCGTTGGTTGCAGTGCTCTGTACGACGCTAACGAAGGCTTCGGCAATCGTCAATGAAGCCGCGCAGGTTTGCGTCGTAAAAAACATGGGTGTGGTGGCGCAAGAGCGGAGGCGAATTCCGCAGTCGGTGGATATTGAAAATTGAAATGACCCGAAGGAGAGAACGCAACGGCAGTGAAGCTCCGCAGAAATTTCGACGAGATATGGGCCGAGGACTTCGGTGGCTGTGGGCGCTGGGGTAGGAACCCACGTCCGAAGCTTGGGAAGCTCTAAATAAAAACTCTAAAAGCGCGATTGCATTGGCAGCACTTAGCATATTAAGGATGGCCTTAATTGGAAACTAAACGAAAATCGAAAGCAGTATGGATTGCGGCTCACGACCTTGTTTTGGCCATTTACACCGTCAAGAATCCGCTCAGGAAATCTTGAAGATTAGAGTCGAGAGCGCCCTCTTGAGCGATCACGGCGGGGTCATAAGCTCGAAAGATTGATATGCATTTAGCGGAACCTACGGATTACGAGTTTGTGACGGTCAGAGCGATATAGACCGAGGACATAGAGAATCACCGTTCCCTTGTTGGAGTAAATGACCTGGCGGATGCGCAGCAGTGGTTCGCGCCGTGTCGCGAGATCGATATCGTTCGAACCGAGCTCTCTGCCTTGGGAGTTTGTGCAGAGCCCTTCCAGATGCTCTGCCCGGTGACCTTCCTTCCAAGGTTGAAAGGGCGCTGAATCGGGGCAAAAGCCCGGTAGCAGAGTAGAATTCTTTGCATACTATGGATAGAGAGTGCACGGTCGTTCTGATTGTCTTGACAACTCTGGTCTTCTCTCCCTTAGTGGATGGCCTAAGCGCCCAAGATTCCCATCCCACGGCCCAATCTGGCGATGCCACAAAAGGACAGACAGGCAAAGAGGACTCCGCGCCAGCCCCCCGCATATTCTTCCGGGAGGTTGCGTCTGAGGTTGGCGTCACAACCGTGCCGAATACCAACACCGACCGGCGGTATGTGTTGGAGACAGCGGGTGGGGGCGGAATCGCCCTGTTTGACTGTGACAATGACGGCAAGCTGGACCTGGCGGTAGTCAATGACTCCACCATTGAGCAGTACCGTAAGGGTGGAGATTTGATGATCACGCTGTACCGCCAGGACGGCAACGGTTCCGCGCTGCATTTCACCGATGTGACCAAAATGGCGGGCCTGACCACGCGCGGGTGGGGAATGGGGATCGCTGTGGGAGACTACGATAACGATGGGCTTCCCGACTTATACGTGACGGGGTATGGCCACAACGTGCTCTACCACAATCTCGGAAACTGTAAATTCGAGGACGTGACCGCGAAGGCCGGGGTGCAAGGCGGAGGATTCAGCACGGGCGCGGCGTGGGCGGATTATGACCGCGACGGGAAGCTGGATTTATTTGTCGCACGGTACGTGAAGACGGATGTAAATCATCTTCCAGACCCGGCGCGGAGTTTTCGTGGCTATAGAGGAGTAGCGTTCGAATTGCCCGACACGATGGAGGGAGAAACCGACCTGTTATTTCGGAATCGGGGGGATGGCACGTTTGAAGAGGTTTCCGAAAAAGCGGGAGTCAACGATCCCGGCAAACTTCATGGGATGGGGGTGACATGGGGCGATTATGACGGGGACGGATGGCCCGACCTTTATGTAACCAATGATTTTGGGCGGACGTTTCTTTACCACAACCGGCACAACGGCACGTTTGAAGAAGTGGGGAGTGCCTCGGGAACGGGCCTGGGGCCAGACGGACAGGGCTACGGAAACATGGCAGGCGATTTCGGGGATTTTGACCGAGATGGCAAACTCGACCTGTTTGTTACGCGCGCGGATAATCAGCCTGCGAGTCTTTATTGGAATCAGGGCGATTATTTTGTGGACATAGCGCGCAAATCTGGAATTGCGAGCGTGACGAAGGCTCCGGTGAAATGGGGGACCGGCTTTGGGGATTTTGACAATGACGGATGGCTGGACATAGTTGTGGCCAACGGCAACTTTTCGTCGTTGCTGGACACGCTGCCGAAGGAGGGGAAGTTCGCCCAGCCGATTCAACTTTTTCGCAGCCGGGGGAATCTCACCTTTGAGGAAGTAGCCGATGAGGCGGGGCTGAATGCCGGGCGGCTCTATTCGCGAAGGGGGACGGCGTTCGGGGACATCAATAATGATGGAAAGCTGGATGTAGTGATCTTCAATGTTGGCGCTCCGCCGTCTGTGTTTCTAAACGAAACGACGAACGCAAACCATCGCGTGCTCTTTCGGCTGATCGGGACGAAGAGCAACCGTGCCGCCATCGGCGCTCGCGTGAGCGTGACCACTTCTAAAATGACGCAAATCGACGAGGTCCGCGCGGGCGGCAGCTACAATTCGACCAACGACACGCGGCTGCACTTCGGGCTGGGAAGCGAGACGGTGATGAATAAGATAGAAGTTTCTTGGCCGAGTGGTTTGCGGCAGGAGTTTCGGGAGGTTCAGGGGGACGCGATTTACGAGATTAAGGAGGGCGAGGCGATTTGGAAGACCGCACAGTTGGCTGCGCCATGAAAAGCGCTGATACGCCAATTTGATGGGATTTCTCCGGAGCCTCTAGGAGAACGAAGAGTAACCCAAGACGCAAATTCCTACTCCTCAACTGGGGAACTCTCGCCGGAGCAAATCGTGGCGCTGCTGCGGCAGATTAAAGTAGAAATAGCGAACAGGAAGAGCACAGCTAGCTATGCCAACACAATAACTACCAGTAGCGGGATTCACGACTATGGTGGCAATAGGGAACCTCGACTCTTTACGTAACGCAGACTCCTTTGCAACGCGAGCTATCGATATCTTCGGATTACGAGGTTGTGACGATCGGAACGGTATAGCCCCAAAACGTACAGAATTACCGTTCCTTTGTTGGAGTAAATGACCTGCCGGATGCGCAGAAGCGGTTCGCGCCGGGGGACTTCAAGAAGTTCCGCGGTTCTAGGATCCGCGGCGGTAGCGTCGACCTCCTCATCGGCGTATCCCAATTCCACTTTGTAGTGTTGCTTCAGAATGGCAAACAAAGACTCACGATTCAAAGGAGCATCCAGAAACCCTGGGAATTGCGCGGCCGAAAGATGGCAGATCTCCAGTGCAAACGGTTCTCCCGCGGCGTGCCGCAGCCGTTCGAGTTTGATGGTGCGGCTCTTTGGCGGTAGGGAAAGGCGCGCAGTAGCTTCCTGCTCGTCGTCGACAATTCTTGCTAAGAGCACTTGCGAACCGGCGGTCAGATTGCGACTGGCCATTTGCTCGGTGTAGCTCATCAACTTGTTGAAATGAATTTTTGGAGCAGAGACGAAGGTGCCGACACCGCGGCGGCGCTCGACTACACCTTCGCGCTCCATCGAGGCCAGCGCATGGCGCGCGGTCATCAGGCTGACCTGATGGAGCTTCGCAAGTTCCCGTTCTGAAGGAACTACATCGCCGGGCCGCAGGCCTCCGGACTCAATTTTCTGCAGGATGGTGCCCTGGATCCTTTGGTACGCGGGCTCGCCATTCCGGGTCTTTACAGCCATGCAATTTTCCTCGACGTAAAGCCAACAATGCTAAAAGCTTTTTAATTCAAATACTTACCGGACGTTGTCGAATGGCACGAGCCATGTTGTGCGTTCCAAGGTCACGCGCAAATTGAGCTCTTTTCCATCGTTCATCGGACCAGACCCAAGCACCCGGCGGAAGAACAGCACCCCTTCCGCAACTTCCCGCGATATAGAGCGCAGCGGATAGTGCTATACTGCGCCTGACGTAATGCCCTTATAAAGTAAGATTTTCTTCTTGACAAGCATTATTCAGTGCTATAGAGCTATACCTCATTAATTCAGTTGGTTCACCGGGGTGCTGTGAGCAGTACTGCAGATTTCAATGAGAGAAGAGATTTCCTGAACGACAGGGGTCTCGAATCGGAGGCATGGACATGAAGAAATGGCTTGTTTGGGGGTTGGGGTTAGTATGTATCGCGCTGGCCGTATTGTTGTGCAGCGCGAATGTAACGATGGGGCAGGAAGTAACGGCGACAATTACAGGAACGGCAACGGACCCGAGCGGCGCGGCAATCGCCGGAGCCAAGGTTACCGCGAAGTCGGTGGAGCGCGGCATCACATACACGGCCGAGACCAATGAATCCGGTCTCTATCGCATCTCGCAGCTCCCGGTCGGTAGTTATGAACTCAAAGTGGAGAAGACGGGGTTCGCTTCGGTCGCGTATCCGGCATTTGTCGTCACGTTGAATCAAGTGGCACGCATCGACGTAACCCTGAAAGTCGGCCAGGTTAGCCAGACCATTGAAGTGACCAGTGCTGTGCCAGTTTTGAAGACGGAAAGCACGCAAGTCGATACGATTATCGACGCGGCTACCAACGATAACCTGCCCCTGGCGTCACGAAATTACGTCCAATTGACTCTGCTTGCACCGGGGTCTGTGTCGACCGACCCCAGCAGCTTCAGCAGCGGCAACAACACCGGCGGTTATGGAGCGCGTCCGCTGATCAACGGCAACCGCGAGCAAGCCAACAATTTCCTGCTCGACGGCATGGATAACAACCAGGTGTCGGATAACCTGTTGGGTTATACGCCGTCTCCTGATGCCATCGAGGAGTTCAACCTCATCACCAACAACGCCCCAGCCGAGTTCGGTAATTTCATGGGCGGGATTGTCAGCGCGGCCATCAAGTCGGGGACCAACAGCTTTCACGGCGACGTTTGGGAATTTTTCCGCAACGACAAATTGAATGCGAACAGCTGGTCAAATAATTTTCACACGACAAATGGAGTCTGGGATCCGCTTCCCAAAGCCAAATTGCGCTGGAATATGTTTGGCGCCACCTTGGGTGGTCCTATCTTAAAGAACAAACTGTTCTTCTTCGCAGACTACCAGGGCCAGCGTTTCGATATTCCAAGCTCAACCAGCGCATTTACCGTTTACACGGCCGCCGAGCAGCACGGTGACTTCAGCGCACTGTGCGCCGGTGGATTCAACGGGAGCGGAGTCTGCAATTCAACCACCGGTGCAAACGTCCAGCTCTACAATCCCTGTGCGGCCAATACCGGATTCAATGGCGTGAACTGCACCCCCGCCGCGAGTCGTCAACCGTTCGCTTTTAACCAGATCTGCGGCATTGCGGTGGCCGTAGGTACACCGTGTCCCGCGGCAAATAGTATGATCAGCCCGGTGGCAGCCGCTCTGTTTGCCTCTGCGCTGTATCCAAAAGCTATCGGCACCAGCCTGCAAAACAACGCGCTTAACACCAGTGTCTCTGCCTTCAACGTAGACCAGGGCGATCTTAAGGTCGACTACAAGGCCACTGATAAGGACAGCATTTCGGGCCGGTATACCCGAGCCTATCAGAATAACCCGTCCACAAGTTCTCAGCCGTTGCTGGGTAACGGCTTTTCAACGACGCCCATTTATAACATCGTCGGCGATTGGGCCCGAGTGATCAGGCCGAACCTGCTGAATGATGCGCGCTTTGGCTGGAGCCATGTCACTCTGAATAGCGGCAATAGCTTTGATTCGAGTGTCGGCGCATTCGGCAATACTATTGGCATCGGGAATGGTAACCCCTCGGGCGTCAATGGACTCTTAGCGCTCAACTTCAGCAATTCGGCCCTGACGAATCTGGGACAAGCGGAGCAAACCCAGAGCTTCGATGACCACGTCTGGCAGGCGGAAGACTCCGTGACCTGGACGCGCGGAGTGCACAACTTCAAATTCGGCGGCCAATACTTCCGCCAGATCATCAAAACATTTTATGCAGGCAATAATGGTGAGCTTGGCCTGATGGATTTTGACGGCCGGTTTACCAGCAACGTCATCGGCAGTGGCGGCAGCGGCGCCGGAGATGGTGGTGCGGACTTCTTCCTCGGGTTCCCCTTTCAATATGGCCGTGGTATCAGCACCGGCCAAACCTGGCAGCAGTGGAGTAATATCTTCGCCTTCTACGGCCAAGATACCTGGCGCGTCTCGGCGCACCTTACCTTGAATCTTGGGTTGCGGTATGAGGCGCACACTCCCTGGGAGGAAACCAACAACCACCAGGCTAATTACAATTTCGCCACCGGCAATATTGACCTCGCCGGCCAGGGCCGAGCCAGCAGAGCTCTCTATAACGGCTTCTACGGCGGAAAGGACTTCCAGCCGCGTGTCGGTTTTGCGTACACGCCCGGAGGACGGTTTGCCCACACCGTTGTGCGCGGCGCGTTTACAGTCTCTTCTTACCTGGAAGGGACAGGCACCAACTTGCGTTTGCCCCTCAACGCGCCTTTTTCCCCAAGCGAAATCAACGCCATCTATAACAACACGGCGTTGCCTGCTACGACCACCAAGGACGGCATTGCGACCACAGCAGCCGGGCAGTCCTGCGCAGCGCCAGCGTTTGCGTGCTATGCCGGAGCCTTTCTCCGCGTGTGGGATCCGAAGGTGCAGCCGGCCATCGACGATCAGTGGAATCTGACGATCCAACACCAATTCTGGGGGGATACTACCTTCCAGATTGGATACGTCGGTCAGCGCGCCGTTCACTTGATGGTGCCGTTCGACTACGCGCAGCGCGTCTTGCTTCCCAATTCATCTTGCGGGACACCTCCGTGCACAGCTCCCAGCCCGTTCTTTGCCCAGAATCCGACGCTCTATAACGTATTGGGAAATGGCGGCCCCGGTGCAACGGTTTCCGGGACGCAGTCCAACGGAACCATGGGGTACAACTCGTTGCAGGCGGTCCTGCAAAAACAAATGACGCACGGCTTGCAATACCAGGTCTCGTACACCTTCTCCAAGTGCATGTCCGATAGCACCGGTTACTATGGCGCTTGGAATAACGCCTCCAGCGCATCGGCGTACTGGCAGAACGTCTACGATTCAAAGGCGGAGTGGGCGCCATGCTATTATGACGCCACCCACGTCATATCAGCCTATGCGATTTATGAGTTACCGTTTGGCAAAGGCAAGAAATTCGGCGGCGAAAACAAAGTAATCAACGCAGTCATCGGAGGATGGCAGGCTAGCCCGATCATCAGTTGGCGCACCGGCTGGCCGCTGCCTATTTTCGGAGCGGATGAATCCGGGACGTTCGGGCGCGGTCCGCGCGCTGATTGCATTAGTCTCCCCTCAACTGGAAATACGCCGATCAACCAGACGAATTTTCCAGACACTGGCGGCATCCAGTGGTTTACAAACAACAACAACTTTGTTAACCCAAGCGTTGGAACTTTCGGCAATTGCGCTCCGCAGTTAGGAGGGCTGCGAACGCCGCATTTCTCCGACATAGACCTGGGTTTGCAGAAGAACTTCCAAATGACAGAGCGGTTCAGGCTGCAATTCCGAACGGACTTCGTCAATGCGTTTAACCACGTACAGCTGAACGTGCCCGGCACGGGTATTGGCGCTAACATGGGGCAGATTAACGGTGCCCAGCCTTCAAGGAATATCCAGCTTGCGCTGAAGCTCTACTACTAAAAATAAAACGCGTATAATGAGGCAGGCGCACACCCCCGCCTGCCTCATTTTGTTTTTGGGCGACTTATTCGGAGAAGCGGTTCAATAGCGCGTCCCATGCGAAAGTTCAGCCAATCAAGAATGTACGCGGCTTTCTTGTTCTCTCTAAGCCTTGTGTGTTCGGGTTTTCCCCTTGCGGCTCAGCAAGAGAAATCGGCCTCCCCAGCAGCCACTGAATCCCCTTTATCCATAGAAAAAGCACTCACTTTTGCTCAACAGGGCCGTTGCCGGGAAGCCATTCCCACACTCAAACGGGCAATGAGCAGCCAAGCGCAAGCGTCAACGAGAAAAACGGTCGGGATTGCCGGGCTACGTTGTTCTCTGGATCTGAATGATCGAGACTCCGCCCTCGACTTTATCCGGCTGCTCAGCAGACAGTTTGCCCGGGATCCTGAAGTGCTTTTTGTCCTGGTCCATGCGTACTCCGATCTCTCGACTGGAACGGCCCAGGAGCTCGGCCGTACAGCGCCGCAGTCGATAGCCGCCCATAAGCTGAACGCTGAAGCGCTTGAGATGCAAGGGAATTGGGACGCGGCCCAGCTCGAATATGAAGGTATTATCGAAAAAAATCCCGGCATCCCCGGCATTCATTTTCTCCTGGGCAGGCTATTGCTCTCGCGACCCGATGCCCGCGATAAATCCACCGAACGTGCCAAACAGGAATTCCAGAAAGAGTTGGAAATCGATCCAAAGAATGCTGGTGCGGTCTACGTCCTTGGGGAGCTCGCGCGTCGAGACGAAGACTGGGATGAGGCGATCGCAAGATTTTCGCAAGCTGCAAAGCTCGATACGACTCTTGCTGAGGCGTATCTGGAATGGGGGTCGTGCTTGGTGACCGTGAAGAAATACGCAGAGGCGATTGACCCGCTACGCGTGGCGGAGAAACTGACACCCGGAAATCCAGCGGTGCACTTCAACCTGGCAACGGCGCTGAGCCGCTCGGGGCAGAAAGACGAGGCGGAGAGAGAGTTTGCCATTCACCGAAGTCTCGTTGCGACTGCTCCCACCGCGCCGACCGACGAAAAGCCGCGATAGCCCATTCGTACAAAAGGAAAATTTCAGCGTGAAGGGGATTCGCTCAAAGTTGGAGAGGTATGCGAAATAGCTGGTGCCCTCGGGGGCTGACGCGGCGCGGGTTTCTGGCCGGAATGAGTGCGGGAGCTTTCTTACTTCCCAGTTGGCGCAATGCGGGCTTTCGAGACGCAGACCGCCATCCGTTCGAAGAGATTTCCGCCGAAAGAAGCGGCATCCGCTGGAGACACGCCAACGGGAAATCCTTCGAAAAGTACCTCCCGGAATCCACGGGTGCCGGCTGCGCTTTCCTGGACTACGACAACGACGGGTGGATGGACATTTATCTTGTCAACAGCGGCGCGTGCGACTTCTGGACTCCCGAGAAGCCGCTGCGCAATGCTCTCTACCGGAACAATCGTGACGGGACGTTTACCGACGTCACCGAAAGGGCCGACGTGCCGGGAAACGCGTATGGGATGGGAGTCGCGGTGGGAGATTACGATGGGGATGGGTGGCCCGATCTATACGTCACGCAGTATCCGCACAGCATCTTGTACCACAACAACGGTGACGGGACGTTTTCGGACGTTACTGCGAAGGCTGGCCTGAGCGCTCCGGGTTGGGGAACTAGCGCGGTGTGGTTTGACTACGACAATGACGGTCGTCTGGACTTGTTCGTCTGCCACTTCGTGGAGTTCAGCAAGGAACTGAACAAACCCTGCGGTGTCCACGAGGACGGCCGCCGCCACTACTGCATCCCCAAAGTTTATTCGCCGAAAGCCAGTTGGCTCTTCCACAACAACGGCGACGGAACTTTTACTGACGTGAGCAGAGATTCCGGTATCGCTGGCCACCTGGGCAAGGCTTGGGGAGTCGTCGCCACAGACGTAAATAATGACGGGCTGATGGACCTTTGGGTAGCGAACGATACCGTCGCCAATTTCCTGTTCATCAATCGAGGGAACGGAAAGTTCGATGAGATCGCCACAGCCGCCGGGGTCGCCTACAGTGCGGACGGCAAAGCGCGTTCCGGCATGGGCGTCGATTCCGCCGACTTTGACCAAGATGGCTGGATGGATCTGTTCGTCAGCAACCTGGACCGCGAACTGTTCGCCCTATACAAAAATAATCATGACGAAACATTTGACGACTTAGCACTTCCTAGTGGTATCGGCAAGGCCACAAGATTCATGAGCGGCTGGGGTTTGAAATTTTTTGATTATGACAATGACGGAGATCTAGATCTCTTTCTCGCCAACGGCAATCCGGATGACCTTATCAGCTCTCTGCACGGCGAGGTCACTTACGAAGAGCCGCTCATGTTGTTTCACAACACTGGGAAATCCTTCCAAGACGTCAGCGGACAGAGCGGACCGGTCTTTGCTACGAATATGTCGTACCGCGGATTGGCGCTCGGCGACTTCAATAATGACGGCGCCGTGGACGTTCTAATTTCCGTCAACGACGGCGCGCCGGTACTGCTTCGAAATAATGCGGCTCGGCAGAACCACTGGCTGGGAATTCGACTGGTCGGGAAAAAGTCGAATCCCGACGCCATCGGCGCGCGTGTCACCTATCAATCGGGAGATTTGAGGCGCAGCCGGATGAAAGTCGGCGGCGGGAGTTACCTGTCTTCGCATGATCCGCGCATGGTGCTGGGATTGGGGAAACGGACGGCAATCGAGTTCCTGGATGTGCAGTGGCCGCAGCCGGGGCGCGGAACCCAGCGCTTCAGCGATCTTCCGATCGACCGCTATATCACAATTGTGGAGGGTGAACAGAAATGGAAATAGTTGGACGCTCGATCCCACGTTTCGCCATTCTCTCAGCGGCGATATTTTGCCTTGCGGTGCGATTGCGTTCGCAGGAACCGCCTGGTGCGCACCCGACATTTACCAAGGATGTCGCGCCGATTCTGCAGAAGCAT
>WNFE01000136.1_pt1 | contig 57181 bp, 62 predicted proteins | sample 5400451 | NCBI WGS metagenome assembly WNFE01 (sample SAMN13153344, study PRJNA577476) | soil metagenome | isolation source: 200 cm saprolite under Douglas fir tree site 2 hole 2 | place: USA:California | collected 2015-04-18
TTCAGCCCCGAAAAAACGTGCCCAAGCGCGCGTTTCCCGGCAAACACCGGCCTGAGGCTTATCATTCCAATCCTGGATCGCGCTGCAGAATCGGCCTCTGTCAAGGGATTACGCGTTTCGCGACAGAAACTAGCTAGCGCTATTGCTCGCTCTTGGGGCGAATTAGATGGATAACTGAACTGTGGGATCTCAGGAAGGGCAAGTAAAACATTAAGGCTATTGCCTTCGGTGAGGACTCCTCAGCCTGACTTGCGCAGATCCTTCCGTTAAGGGCGACGGCCCAAGCCGCTTCTACGGCATTCTCCCCATCACGCTGGGCAGCATCTTGGCCACATCGTTGTATATCACCATCACCGCGAACAAGACCAGGAAGACAAAGGCGGCCTGATAGATCCGTTCCTTGATCCTTAGGCTGATGTCTCTGCGGAGGAGGCTTTCCACGAAGAGCAGCAGTATCACCCCGCCGTCCATAATGGGAATCGGCAGCAGGTTAAATATCCCTAAATTAAGACTGACTACCGCAGTCAATTCCAGCAGCGGAGTCCAACCTTTTTTGCTTGCTGCCTGACCGGCCGCCCGTCCGATGCCGATTGGCCCCTCGATGGAGCGAATTGAGATCTTGCGTTGCGCCATTTTCTTGACCAATTCCAGGATCAGCATTGAGCCCTGCTTGTTCTGCTCGACGGATCGCCGAAAAGCCTCGGCCAGCGGCAACGAGGATACCTTCATGGGCGCGCTGGCGAAGCCGACGCGGTACCGCGCTTCCCCAGTGGTGTCGGACAAGACCGGACGCACGGTGAAAGTGAGCATTTGGCCATTGCGCAGGATGGCAATCTGGATCGGTTTGTCTTTGCTCTGCTTCAAACTCTCGATCATGGCCTCTATGCCCGGAATCGGCTGACCGTCCACGCTGACGATCACATCGCCCAGTTTTATCCCAGCCTTTTCGGCGGGCATGCCCGGCTCCAGGACCGTGACAGGAAAACTCGGCTGCTTGGGCTCCCATCCTGCAGAGCCCATTTGGTTAGGGCCGAGGGCCTCGGGCACGATTGTCTTTTCGAAGGTATGCCCTTCGCGTTCGAAGGTGATATTGAGGGGTTGATTGGGGTTTAATGCTTCTCTCGGAATCACCTGCTCCCAAGTTGGATTTTCTATGCCGTCAATGCGCACGATGCGGTCCCCAACCTGGATCCCGGCTTTCCCCGCTGGAGTATCCTGCACCACCCACCCGATCACCGCCGGCTCATCAAAGAATGACGGATATTCGTAGTGCACCGTGTAGACGCAGGTCAGCAAACCCACCGCGAACAAAATGTTCATGGCCGGACCGGCAATGGCGATCAGAAAGCGGTGCCAGCGCGGATGCGACATGAACTCGCCGGGATCGCCGCTGCGCTCATCCATCGGGCTTTCGCCGCTCATCTTGACGTATCCGCCCAGCGGCAACGCGTTGATGCGATAGTCCGTATCGCCCTTCCTGAAACCCACCAGGCGCTTGCCGAAGCCAATGGCGAACTGCTCCACGCGAACTCCCAACAGCTTGGCCACCGCATAGTGGCCGAATTCGTGAATCAGGATCATGAATCCAAGAATCACGCCCATGGCGAGCACAGCAGTTAAGAATCCAGACATAAAAATTTGTTTTACTCCACTCGTAATACGGTTGAATCCGACCTCAAGCCCGCGGGTTTCTCCCCCAACTGCTCGACTCTCTCGCGGGCGATCACGCGCGCCTCGGAGTCCGCTTGCAGCACCTGACTAATAGATTCCAGCTTGCCCACTTCCGTTGCAGAGAGAACTTCCCGAATGATACCGTCGATATCGTCAAAGTCGATGCGGCCCTGCAGAAACGCCGCCACCGCTACTTCATCCGCAGCATTGAGTGCAACCGTTTTCGCACCCCCGGCCTCCGCCGCTTCGTAGGCCAGACCCAGACAAGGGAATTTTTCCATATCCGGGGGTAGGAACTCGAGGTGTCGTAAGTCCATGACCGGGAAGTGCATAGCAGACGGAACCCGTTCCGGATACGTCAAAGCATACAAAATCGGCAGGCGCATGTCGGTCACCGAAAACTGAGCAAGTATGCTGCCATCCACAAACTCTACCATGGAGTGAATTGTGGATTGCGGATGCACCAACACCCGCACTCGGCTGGGCGGCAAGTTGAACAAACGGCACGCCTCGATCACCTCAAATCCCTTGTTCATTAGGGTTGCCGAGTCGATGGTGATCCGTTGCCCCATTTTCCACGTGGGATGGTTCAGCGCCTGCTCCACTGTGATTGCAGAAAATTGTGACTTCGGTGTGTAAAGAAACGGCCCGCCGGAAGCGGTCAGCCAGATGCGCTCCACTTCCTCCATCCGCCCGCCCCGAAGACATTGGTGGACCGCATTGTGCTCGCTGTCGATGGGCAACAACGGCTTGCTCTGCCGGCGGGCTTCGGCGGTGATCAATTCTCCGGCTGCCACCAGGCATTCCTTGTTGGCCAGCCCCACCGTCTTACCTGCCTTGACCGCTTCATAAGTGGCTTCCAGCCCGGCCACACCCACGATCGCGCTGACTACAAAATCCACGTCCGGGTGAGTCGCCACCCGTACCGTTCCGGCCGGGCCGTGCACGACTTCAATCCCCTTCACCCCCGCCGTCCGCAGCTGCGATCGGAGAATTTCCGCATCCACAGCGGTGGAAATCGAAATGAGCTTTGGTTTCCAGCGCCGGGCCTGCTCGAACGCGGCCTCCACATTCCGGCCCGCCGCCAGTGAAACCACCGCAAAGCGCTCGGGGTAGGATTCGACCACGCTCAGCGTGCTGCGACCGATCGAACCGGTGGAACCCAGGATGGCGATACGTCTCATGAGAAAAAAATTGGATGGGGCGCTGCCCGGGGGGTGGCCTACTGCAACACGCGCCAAGCCGCATAGTACCACAGCACAGGCGCAGCGAAGAGCAGGGCATCGATTCTGTCCAGCATGCCTCCGTGCCCGGGAAGAAGTGTCCCCGAATCTTTGACTCCCGCGCCGCGTTTAATCAGCGATTCCACCAGATCGCCCAGTTGCGCCGCCACATTGACGGCGGCCGAAAGCAGCAGAGTCGGCCACAGCGGCGGCTTCTCCAGGGCAAACAATCCGTCCCTCCTATCGATGAGATGCAGGTTTAGTAGTACCGAACTGAGGGGAAGCGCGTACTGGTAAAGCACCATGCCCACCACCAGACTCGCAATCAGTGAAGCCAGGGCTCCTTCCCACGTTTTGCGCGGACTGACGCGCGGCGACATCAGGTGGCGCCCCAGGGTACGTCCCACACAATAGGCAAAAATGTCCCCCGCCCACACCAGCAGAAGCAGGTACAGGAGCCAGAACGCCCCTGACACCTGGTCCCGCATCTGCACCAGCAATCCCAGCGGTAGGGCAACATAAGCGAATGCAAAGGCCGAAGTCATCGCCGCCGGAAATGCAGTGCTGAGATCAACCCGGCGCATGCCGATGGCCAGAAACACACACGGAGCGATTGCGGCTGCGAACCCGGCGAAACCCGCAAACACCGCGGTCGACAGCAGCGGCGTGTCGTGTCCAGGATTCACTGCCAGGAACAGAAAGAACAAGCCGACAAAAATATAGGTGGGCCAGTGGAAAGGCCTGATCCTGTAGGCTTCGGATAACTTCAGCAGTTCCTGGATCGCCAGCAGTGCAACCAGCGCAGCAACCAGCGCCAGCGCCGGCACCGGCGCTCGCAGCACCAGCACCAGCACAATTGGAATCAAGAGCACTGCGGTGAGGATTCGTTTCAGTAGCTGCAAGCCGCTTCAGCTCCGGCCCGTCGTTGATTTGTCGTGACTGGATTGGTGGTGGTCAGGATGATGAGGGCGAGAGCTGTGGCCGTGAGCTGCGTCGCCCGCCAGTCCGCCATAACGACGCTCCCGTTTTTGGTACTCGGCTATGCCTTCCAGTAGATGCACGCCGCGGAATTCAGGCCACAGGGTCGGGGTGACATAGATTTCGGCGTAGGCCAGTTGCCACAACAGGAAATTGCTCAGCCGCATCTCTCCGCTGGTGCGAATTACGAGATCCGGATCAGGCAAGTGGCGCGTATAGAGGTGCTGCGAGACGGCGTCCTCATCAATCTCCAGATGATCCAGGCCGCCATTGCGGGCGGCCGCATCCACGATGGATCGAAACGCATCAACCAGCTCCGTCCGCGCGCTGTAGTTGAGCGCCAGGGTCAGCACCATGCCTGTATTGTGAGCGGTCGCCTGCCGCGCCCACTCCATCTTCTCCTGCACCGTGGGAGGAAGTTCATGCTGGCGCCCGATGTACTCGAGCCTGATATTGTTCTTATTGAGAGTAGGAACTTCCGCCTTCAAAAAGCGGCACAGCAGCCCCATCAGGAAATCCACTTCGCTGCGGGGACGTTTCTTCCAGTTCTCTTCCGAAAAAGCATACAGGGTCAGCGAAGGAATCCCGATGCGCGCCGCCGTTTCCACGGTCGAACGTACCGACGCAACCCCGGCCCGGTGGCCGGCCACGCGCGGCAAGTGCCGGCGTCGCGCCCAGCGGCCGTTGCCGTCCATGATGATGGCGATGTGTCTTGGGAGCCGCGCCGGATCGAGCCGATGATAAACTTCCGCTTCCTTGCGATCCAACCCGGCAGGAATCGTCGATTGCAAGCTAACCTCTGCTGTTTGTTGACGCTAACATAGGGTGGCGGTGGTTGCAATGATAAGGAATGTCGTTGCGCATCGTCCGTAACTTACCGATTCAACTTCCGCGAGAATCGCTCAAAACAGCGCAACTCGCAAGCGGACAAAAACAGGAAAATCTAGCGTGGTCGGAGACCGGACTGTCCAAGCGGCCCAACACGACCTCGCAATTCCACACCTGCACCAAAACTGGGGGATTGACCCTACCTTTAATATCTAATATTGCATAGATTTTACTAGGTACCCCGGACTAGCATTGCCTGTCGGGTCACGACGTTAAAAACGGAGCAAGCAAAAACCCTTGTTCCGGGGAAAAGTCGCTGATCCCAAATGTCCGTAGTTGCCCAAGCTCGTTCGCGTGCGCCAAATCCGCTCGACGCACCTCCGCAACCACTGCTTGAAGCTGAACCCGTTTCCTACTCAGTCGCTAGTTTGCATCGTCGCTTTTTCCGAACCTCATCCCGTTTTCTCGTTCGATTTTGGCAGATCATCCTGAACTGCTCTCTGCAACGTGTTCACACTAATACCAATCATCGCCGCAATGCCCCCCACGCTGAGTCCTTCGGCCTCCATCTTACGAGCGGCCTTCACGTCTACCTCGAACAGCATCACGGCCGCTCTCTTGCCAGCACGGCGGGCACGCTGTAATCCGGCTTTGGTTCTGTCCCATATCCCGTTTCGTTCCTGCTGCGCCGGTGTGCCCATGATGCTGATAACTACGTCGCGCATGATCCCGCAGGAGTCGAAGATGGCTCCATGAAAGATCGCCAAGCAACACCCCACGAATCGAGCTGGGGCTGACAGGCAAGGGCGGAGCCTAAGACTTATCTCATCGCCTCTTCCTGTCTTCCTGGTCTTTGTCTTTACGGCAACCCCCATGCTCAGTTAGACTCCTGCGGCATCAATTCACGGAGGTGAATGGGTATGAAACAAGCCATTCGGTTCGGAGTTATGGCAGTTTGTCTCTCTTTGATGTCAGTCGCCTCGGCAGTCGCACAAGACCAATACACCGAAGGAGGAGTCACACGGGTCACCTTGGTCCAAATATTGCCCGGACGTTTCAACGCGTTCATGGACGACCTCAAAAATAACATCAAGCCGATTTGGGACGCAGAAAAGAAGGCGGGGCTGATTGAAAACTACAGCATCTTTCTGAACACAACGAAAGCCAACCCAGAGGACTGGGATATTGGTTTCACCCTCAGCTACAAGAACTTTGCCGCGCTCGACGGCCTAGCGCAAAAAGTTCTTGATCTCCGTATGAAGCAGTACGGCGACAAGAGTAAAGAGCAGCAGGTGATCGACAAGCGTGTACAAAACGCGAAAGTGATCGCTAGTATCCTGACACGGGATATTACATTGAAGTAGCTGAACAGTAACCCGGGCGGCGTTTCCGGTGCTCGAAGATGCGCCGCCCAGTTTTTTACTACGGTTGTCGATTTGCCACGCATGTGGCGCTTCGATTGGGGGCAACGATAAAAGTTGGCTCCGAGAAACGAAGGCGCCAGAATTCTAAGAATCGCTCCTGCGCCAAATTCTTGCTGTTAACCGCCCGTGGTCTCACCGCTCCCCTGTCATCTTTGGTCGGCTTTGGTCTGAGATTGTGACCGGAGCAGCGGAAGGCAGCTTTTCCCTTAATTACTCGAGCGGCACACGGGGCGCAGCGGTTTGTAGATTTCCGGATACACAGAAGCGAACGCAGGCTTGTCAGCCGACTCCCTGCTCTTTACACCGCCCACCCCCCCGAATTATCCTCCCGCCCATGAACCGACGCCGATTCCTCCAAGCCACAGCCACCAGCGCCGCCACCCTTGCCTTCTCCCGCGATCCCTTCGCCGCTGCGGACAACCTCGACCTCATCGCCATCCAGAAAGAAATCGACCAGCGCCACAACGAATCCGTGCAGCGGCTGCAGCAGTGGATTCGTCAACCCTCCATTGCCGCTGAGAAACGCGGCATGGACGAAGGCTGCGACCTCACCATACGCATGCTGCGCGACGCCGGATTCGGCGAGGTCACCAAGGTTCCCACCGACGGCCAGCCGGGCATCTTCGCCACGCTCGACGCCGGCGCTTCGCGCACCCTCGGCCTCTACTTCATGTATGACGTGAAGCAGGCCGATCCCGCGGAGTGGTCATCGCCTCCGTTTGAGGCCGCAGTGGTAGACAAGCCAGGCTTGGGCAAAGCTGTCGTCGGTCGTGGCGCCGTGAACCAGAAGGGACCGGAGGCCTCATTCATAGCCGCGCTGCATGCGTTTCGCAACGCCGGGCGCAAGCTGCCGGTGAACCTGGTGCTGGTGGCCGAAGGAGAAGAAGAAATCGGTTCGCCCCATTTCCCGCAGATTGTGCGTCGGCCCGAGGTGCTAGCGGCGCTCCGCAAATGCAACGGCGTCTACATGCCGTCCGCCGAGCAGGATCTCGACGGCAAAGTCACCATGACCCTTGGCGCCAAAGGCGTGATCGAGCTCGAACTGGTCTCGAGCGGTGAGAAATGGGGACGCGGCCCGCGCAAGGACGTTCATTCCAGCACCAAGGCCATGCTCGACAGCCCGGCGTGGCATCTGGTGGAGGCTCTGGTCACGCTGGTCTCGCCCGACGGCAACACCCCCGCGATCGAGGGTTTCGCTGACAAGGCGCGTCCGTTGTCCGACACCGAAAGGAAAATGATTGCCGAGGCCGCACGCCGTCTCGATGAGAACGTCGCCAAAAAACAACTTAGCGTCGACCACTGGATGCATGACGTGAACTACCAGCAGGCGCTAGAACTGCTGCAGTCGCGGCCCACGGTAAATATCGAGGGCCTGGTAGGCGGTTACACGGGACCGGGCGGCAAGACCATCCTTCCACACCGCGCCGTAGCCAAGCTCGATCTCCGCTTGGTGCCCGACATGAAGGCCGACGAGGCTCTTGTCGCGCTCAAAGCCCATCTCGCCAATCGCGGCTTCGGCGACATCGAAGTAAACATGACCGGTGGCTACGACCCCAACAGCACTTCCGCCGATGCTCCGCTGATCCGCGCCCAGGTGGCTTTCTATCGCGGCAAGGGAATTGACCCCATCATCCTGCCGCGCAGCGCGGGCTCGTGGCCAGGATACGTCTTCACCGGCGATCCCTTGCACCTGCCCGCCGGCCACTTCGGTATGGGTCACGGCAGCGGCGCCCACGCGCCCGATGAGTACTATGTGATCGAATCGACGAACCCAAATGTTCAGGGAATGGACGGCGCGGTGCGCTCGCACGTCGAATATCTCTACGAATTGGCCGCGATTTGAGCTTTCGAACCATGTAGGGCGGACACCCTCGCCCGTTCAGCCGGCCACAGCTCGGCACCCTTTCTTACCTCAATCCGCGCGGGCGAGAGCCCGCCCTGAGCGAAGTCGAAGGGGCGCCCGCCATACAACCTACCCATTCCGCGATTCTTCGGGGACGACGTTCAGTTCCAGCTTCTCCGTCCACCTCAGCACCGTAAGGGAGCTGCTCACGCCCACCCGCGCATCCGTCAGCAGCCGGTGCAAGTCATCCACGCCGGCCACAGGTTTGCCTTCGAGGGCGACAATCACGTCGCCCTCCCGCAATCCGGCCTTCTGCGCTGGACTGCCGCTTGTCACTGAGCTCACCACCACGCCCGTTTCCTGGGGCAGGTTGTAGAAGCGTACCAGGCGGCGGTGGAGTGGAACGGTCTGAGCCTCAACGCCAATATAACTGCGCCGGATTCTTCCATCCTGCAGCAGCCGCCCGGCGACAAACTTCGCGGTGTTGATCCCGATCGCGAAGCACAACCCTTGCGCACCCATGATGGTGGCGGTGTTTACTCCGATGACGCGGCCATCGGAAGTTACCAGCGGTCCTCCCGAATTGCCTGGGTTGAGTGAGGCGTCGGTCTGGATCACGTCATCGATCATTCGTCCGGAGTAGGAACGCAGCGAGCGTCCCAGGGCGCTCACTACGCCCGCTGTGACCGTGTACTGGAAGCCATAGGGGTTGCCGATAGCAATGGCCAGTTGGCCCACCCGCGCCTTCTGCGAATCTCCCAGGGGAGCGGCCACCAGGCTGGGCGCGTCGTTATTGGGCACATCGACTCGCACCACCGCGAGATCGGTGGCGGGATCGTCGCCGATTGTGTGGGCAGGGAAGCGGCGCCCATCCGCGAAGGACACCTGAATCCGCGTGGCGGCATGGACCACGTGACTATTGGTGAGAATCAGGCCGTCGGGAGTGAACACGAAACCCGACCCACCACCTTGCCGCTCGCGCGGCTCGCCCGAGCGGCTTTTGCCCGCCTGGGCAACATCAATCTTGACTACGGAGGGGCTGAGTTTTTCAGCGGCCCCAACAACCGCGTCTGAGTAAGCATCGAGCAACGCGGAATCATCGAGTGCGTGCCTACTCGACGGCTCGACAGCTGGCTCCGAATAATCCGCAAGCGGGGAAAAAGCCCCATCTTGATGCATGAGTGCTAGATGAAAGAATCGCCGCAGAGGATTCAGGCAGCGACCAGCCGGCCCGAAGATGCGGGCCGAGACCGAAGATTGTGCTATTCCTTCGGCCGCAGCCGGGTCGCTGCATTGGGGAGAGTGCATGCAGTGGAAGCATCCGCGAGCGACTGCTGCAGGGCCGTACCTACCGCAGACAACTGCTCCGGCGTCATCAGCCTCTGCATTTCCTCAAACAGTTCGCGTTCTTCCTTGCGAATGTGGGATGCCAGCTTTTCCACCAGCACCTGTAAGCCAGCAACGTGGAGGGAGCGAGCGGCGGCGCGTGAAAAGAAATTGCGCAGCAGCGCGTGCCCGGTGAGAAGTTCCTGGACCAGGGGCTGCAGCTCGGGGAAGCGCGCCGCCACTGGAAACAACTCTTTTTCCTCCGCCGCAAAGTGGAATGTGATTTCCTGTTCGAAAATCTGCTGGATCTCCGCTTGCCATGCTTCCAGGTCCACCTCGCCCGCCTGGAGGGCTCGATCCAGACGTACACACAGCGCCAGGCAATGCTGGTGCTGGTGCGATAGGGGAATCAGGGCCTTGTCACGAAGCATTTATCTATTGTCGACGCACCGCAGGCAAGTGCGCAACCCAGTCCTATAGCACCCCTGGTGACCGCCGTCACCTACCAGTTGGGACGCTTGGCGCGAATCTTCCGGTTGGATACTGGAATCATGGAATCAGACGCCCGCAGCCACAGTCTCGGACAAGTCCTTTACTGCAGGACGCAACGTCAGCCAGTCGGTGCGCACGCTGTCCCACTCCTGAATCAGAATTCCGTAGGACTCGAAGAACTGGCGAATGCGCGCCCGTTCCCAGCCCACAGTTTCCTCCAAAATCGGTCCCAGAACCGCCAGCGCGCTTGTGCTAAGGATCGTCCTTTTAGCGATCTGAGAGACATGCTTGGCCTCAGACACTGCGATGGTGAATCCATCGCGCATCTTGACATGCAGCATTACATTGATGTCGGAACCTCCGTCGCCGGTGTAGATAATGTGGTCCGGCCCGATCTGCAATTCCGCCTGCAACTTGTCGAGCGCCGTCACCTTGCCATAGCCAGCCGTAGCCCGAACCAGAGACTCGATCTCGCCCCTTGCGCTATAGACGAATTCGGTGCCGTAAATGTGATCCCGCGGCACGATCCCTTCCAGCGCCGACTGAATCACCTCAACCGGGGACGCGGAAAGGACGTAGAAATCGAAGTGATAACCATCCACTCCGTTTTCGAGAATCTGATAAAGCAGCTCGATGTTATCTTTCAGGCGAATATTTTTGCCCACTTCGTACAAATGTTGCTTGCGTACCCGGGCGCGAAATTCGGGGTCATGCAGCAACAGGTACGACAGTTCGGCGCCCTGCTGGACCAGGTTCAGCTTAGCCATCCCCTGGGCCTTACGTTCGAATTCGGCAGTCGGAATGCCCACCAGTTCACTCAATACATACCCGGAATCGTCGAACGTCAGGGTCTGATCGAAGTCACTGGCAAAAAGGTAACGTTTCAAAGGCTTATCGCTCATATTGACATTAGATTCACCAGGAACTCAGAAGACCAATAAATAACATTGATCGTGGCTATTACTAAAGTTGCACTCAGTCGGAGTTCCGAAATGAAGAGAGTTCGACGCTGCCTCAGATAGGGGTGGAAATTCACACGATGGGACAATCTGCACCCATGTAGATACAATGTATCTACATGGAACCTAGGACCCAAGTTGCGCAGTGGGGCAATAGTCTAGCGATTCGGATTCCCAAGCCGGTGGTGGCCGCCGCCAAATTGAAGCGTGGGGACCACCTGGAACTCAAAGTGGCCAGACCGGGAGCAATTCAAATTCTGACAGCCAAACCCCAACGTTCCATCTCTCAACTGGTTCGAGGAATTACCCCGCAAAACTGCCATGCTCACACAGACTGGGGGGAGCCCGTGGGGTATGAACTGCTGTGATACCCAGCTATGTGCCGAAGGCCGGCGATCTCATTTGGCTGGACTTCACTCCTCAAGTAGGGCGCGAGCATGCTGGCCGCGGGCCCGCAGTCGTACTGTCGCCCAGTGTTTATAACCGTAGGTCGAGACTGGCGACCGTCTGTCCGGTTACCAATCAGGTGAAGGGCTATCCCTTCGAAGTTCCTCTACCGAAGACGTTGCCCATCCCGGGCGTAGTGCTCGCTGATCATCTCGGGAGCCTGGATTGGCGGGCGCGTCGCGCGGAAAAATGCGGCCGGGTATCCAGGCGGGTAATGGCGGAAATCCTCGAACGCATCGCGCCTCTGCTTGGGCTTGCTGGCTGACCAAGCGCATGGATCACCAGGTGGTGGCTCAGTTTTAAGTTCTGCCTTATGCACGCCGTCATCCTGAGCTTGCCAAGGATCTTGCGGGCAGCGGATCAGAATTTTTCCCCAGCAATTGCACTGATGCGCGCCACATCCCTTCGCCTTGGCTCGGGCCAGGCTCTTCGGGACTGAAGTCCCTCAGGATGACGCCGGTGTGGGGGATTTGTTCAAACCAAGCCACTACTGGCCCCCAACGTGCCTTTACTAAACCGTCTCCACGGTTGAGAATGGTGGCATCACCCGAAGCGTGTGACTGCGCACAAACCATCAGCAGGCAAATAGCGTGACGCCCGGACAGCGGGCAACAGGAGCAGGTTGAACTATGGCAGCTACCGGAGAACTAATTCGTCTCATCAACTACGTCGACGACATTAACACCACGCTCCGCCGCATCAGCGCCTCTATTCCATTGATGGACCCAGATGAGCGCAAGCGTCTCGCCGAGAACATTCGCACTGCCAGTACCAATCTCAACGCCGTGCTGGGGCAACTGGACAAGGGACAGTAGTGGCCGAGGTCCGCGCGATGGTCCGCGCCATCGGCGTGATTGGCGCCGGCAAAGTGGGCCGAGGGATTGCACTGGCGGCAGCTATGGGCGGCTATCGCACCATTTTGGAGGATCTTTTACCCAACGCCCTGCGCCGTGCGGAGAGCGAACTTCGCGACAGCCTTGATCAAGCGCTAGAAGCGGGGAGGTTTTCCGCTGGCGCGGTCGATGCCGCGTTCTCCCGTCTGGAGTTTGCCGGCTTTGTCGAAGACGCTGCCCGCCAGGCTGACCTGGTCATCGAAGCCGGCCCGGAGGAGATGGAATCGAAGATTGAGATATTCACCCTTCTCGACAAGATCTGCCGTCCGGACACGATTCTTGTTTCCAACCTTGCTTCCCTCAGCATCACCGAAATTGCGCGCGTCACCTATCGCGCCAGGAATTGCCTGGGCATGCGTTTTTCTGGCCCGGTCGAGACCGGGACGCGGTTAGAAATCATTCGTGGTCTCGAGACCGACGACGATACCGTTGCTACCGCGATGGAAGTGGGCGAGCGCATGGGAAAAGAAGTTGTTGTCGTCAGGGATGGCGTCGCAGCCTTGCCGTAACGCCGGTGTCTCGCCGGCAGCCGCCGGGACGCTTGCCGTTCTGTAGATGCTGGTCCATCTTGACTCGTCGGAGCCGCTGGAACAGTACGGGCTAATCGGGGTGGATTTCGATCCATCGCTGATCAGAACGGTTGAGCCCTCAGCCTGGCCCTGGCACTGGAGGTCTGATCCCGCGCCTGCACAACTCCGGTCCATCGGCGATGACTGGATTCTTCGTGGCCGTCCAGCTGTGCTCCGGGTTCCGAGTGCCCTAGTCCCGGGGGAAGACACTCTTCTGCTGAATCCAGTCCATCAGGATTTTGCCCGGGCGTGCATCGGCCAGCCGCTGGCCTTTCGCTTCGATCCTCGCTTGGCAACCAAGACGTAACCGAAATCGACTGGCAACCCGCAATCGGGCACCCCACAAGCAATGGCGCGTACACATAGGACTACCAGCATAAGCTCAGATTTTCGGTTACCTCGGTTACTTAGCCTTCCGCGAAGTTATCCGTCAAAATTTGGTTCAGCAGAGAGCAGTCCTAAGGAGCCTTTGGTTGAAGCCGGTCCCAGTTGCGTCATCCTTCGACGAGGCCGCCGGGCTGCTCCGGGTCTGTGGGCTAAGTGTGAGTTACGCTGGCAGCGGCCCATCGCCGGTGATGGCGCTGCGGCAACTCGATCTTGCAATAGCGGCAGGCGAAGTGCTCGGAGTCCTGGGAGAATCCGGGTGCGGTAAGAGCACTCTCGCGTTATCCATACTCGGATTGCTTCCTGCGGACGCTCGGATTGAGGGTTCGATTCTGTTTCGCAATGAGGAATTGCTGGGGTTGCCCGAGAGACAACTGCGCAGAATTCGAGGCGCGAAGATCTCGTTGATCCACCAGGAGCCCGGGTTTGCGCTGAGTCCGGTAATGCGCGTCGGCGACCAGATTGCTGAGGTTATCATCGCGCACCGCAGCCTCACGCGCAAAGCGCGCAAACAGGAAGTCGAGTCGATGCTGCGCGAGGTCCAACTGGCAGACACCGGGCGGATCTATGCCGCTTACCCACATCAGCTGAGCGGAGGAGAACTGCATCGAGTTGCGATTGCCCAGGCGCTAGCTTGCCGGCCAGATCTGATCATTGCCGACGAACCGACCAGATCTCTGGATGTAACCGTACAGGCCGAGATTCTGGGAGTACTGCGAAACCTCAATCGAACCGTTGGCACGACGCTCATCTTCATCACTCACAATCCAGCCTTGCTGGCCGGATTTGCCGACCGCGTGGCCGTAATGTATGCCGGCCGTGCGGTTGAAGAGGGTAGCGGGTCGAGAATGTTTTTCCGTCCACGGCATCCTTACACCAAGGGCTTGCTGGACCTGATGCCACGATCTACCCGCCCGGGTGATTCCGGTTTTGGAAGCCACTTACCTGTCATCCCCGGTGGTCCACCCGATTGGCAAAGTTTGAGCCAGGGCTGCGCATTCGAGCCGCGATGTTCGCTGAGAACGGGGATTTGCCGGACTGAAAATCCGGGGGAAGTCACGCCAGAAGCCGGTCATCGCGTGAGTTGTTTCAATCATGACAGCTGAGCAAGGGGCAAAGCGCGCGGCCAAGCCGGCACTCGTTCGGGTGAAGGGGTTGCACAAGCGGTACGTGCACCGCCCAGTATTCTCGCGAAGCGAGTTTGCCGTGGATGCGCTTAAGAATGTAGACCTGGAGCTTCAGCCGGAATGTCTCACCGCTCTGGTGGGTGCTTCTGGCTCAGGAAAATCGACTCTTGCCCTCTGTCTGGCCATGCTGGAAAAATCCGACGCGGGAGAAATCTGGTTTGAAGAACGGGAAATATCGCGCTGCGCTGCTCATGAGCTGGCGTGGCTGCGACCCAAGATCCAGATGGTCTTTCAGGATTCTGCCGGCGCCTTGAATCCATTTTTCTCAGCCGCGCAAATCGTCGCCGAGCCTCTCGAAGTCCAGCGTCGCGAGTCCGGGCGAAAGCTGCGTCTGCGGGCCTGCGAGTTGATGGAAGAAGTGGGCTTATCGGCGGACTGGGCCGATCGTTCTCCACTGGAGTTCAGTGGCGGCCAGCGGCAACGGCTGGCCATCGCCAGGGCGTTAGCCCTGCAGCCCACGCTGCTGATACTGGATGAGTCGCTCTCGGGTCTTGATCTGGTGACGCAGGCGCAAATACTAAATCTGCTGGCAGATATCCGAGTCACTCACTCCTTGACTTACCTGTTGATCACTCACGACCTGAGCCTGGTAGGACAGGTGGCGGATTACATCGCTGTAATGCATCAGGGTTCGATTGTCGAGCGCGGAACCAGGCAACGGGTGTTTGGCAATCCGCAGCACACCCACACTCGCGAGCTGCTGGCCGCGACGCCGGGCCTTGAGTTGGCCTTTCGAACCGCGCAGCCGGGAATGAGAACATGAAGTACCTCGGGCGGCGACTGGCTCACGGAATATTGCTTCTGGTTGGGGCCTCGCTACTCTGCTTCCTGTTCACCGATTTGGCGCCGGGCAGCTTCTTCGATGAAATCAAGTTGAATCCGCAGATCTCGCCGGAGACGGTCGCGGCTCTTCGATCTCACTACGGACTGGACCAACCCACATCCGTGAGATATGTCGGCTGGGTAAAGTCGGTGTTCAAGGGCGAGTGGGGCTACTCCTTTGCCTACAACTCTCCGGTGCGCGGCCTGCTTATGTTGCGAGCGGGCAATACGCTGCTGCTTACGGGAGTGGCTACTCTGCTGGTTTGGCTGATTGCGGTGCCGTTGGGGATTTGGATCGCCGACCACCCCGACGCGTGGAGTGACCGGCTGTGCAGGGGAGGTACCTCAATTCTCCTCTCGGTGCCGGAACTGGTGCTGGTCTTGGGCTTTCTGTGCTTGGCGGTTCGAACCCACGCGCTGCCGGTTGGAGGGATGGCGTCGGTCGGCTTCGACCAACTCGGCCGCTGGTCAAAACTCGGCGACTTGATAATGCACCTGATCATTCCAGTCATCACGCTGGTACTGGCCGGTCTGCCGATCCTGCTGCGACATGTGCGCGCAAGCATGACCGAGGTTCTGAAGGCTCCGTTTGTCCAGGCTGCACGCGGACACGGAGTTGCAAAAACCCGGCTGCTGTTTCGCTACGCGCTTCCAGCGGCCGCTAATCCTTTGATCTCTTTATTCGGATTCTCGGTGGGCGGTCTTCTCAGTGGGTCGCTGTTGGTCGAAGTCGTTACCGGCTGGCCAGGACTGGGGCCCCTGCTCCTGGAAGCAACCATGTCCCGGGACCTGTATGTCGTGGTCGGAGTGGTGATGTTATCGACTGTTTTCATGATCCTTGGCAACTTCTTAGCGGATGTAATGCTCGTCGCCGCGGATCCACGGATAAGGATGCAATAGGGCGAGAAGCGAGTTGGGCGAGAAAATGACGAGCAAAAAGAAATTCTGGGCCGCCGTGACATTTCTCGTGCTACTGCACGCCGTCATAGTGTTCGCTGGCTTTGTGGCGCCCTACGATCCCACCAGTCAGAATCGGAATCTTCCTTTTGTGCCACCTACACGCCCTCATTTTATCGATACTCAAGGACGCTTCCACCTGCGTCCCTTCATTTGCCAATGGATCTCCCGACCCCAAAGTTTGTACGAGTACGAAGAATCCCACGATAAAGCGTACCCGATCCATTTCTTGGTGAAGGGCCCCGAGTACAAGATAGCCGGTCTTTTTTCTGCACACACCCATTTGTTCGGTGTGGAAGTTCCGGCGCAGATTTTTCTGGCGGGCAGCGACAACTATGGGCGGGATCAATTTTCCAGGATATTGTACGGTGGCCGCATCTCATTGGCTTCGGGTTTGCTGGCCACGTTGATTTCACTGATGTTGGGGCTGCTGCTCGGCACCATTTCCGGCTTCTATGGACGATGGATCGACGAATCAGTGATGCGCACCGCGGAACTCTTTCTGGTTCTGCCCTGGCTCTATCTGTTGCTGGCGGTGCGGGCATTCCTGCCGCTCTACATCAGTCCAATGCAAACCTTCTTTCTTCTGGTAGCAGTGATCGGATCCGTCGGATGGGCGCGCCCGGCGCGTCTGGTGCGAGGCGTCGTGCTCAGCGCCAAGACTCGTAAGTACGTTGCAGCCAGCCGTGGTTTTGGCGCTTCCGACATCCATATTCTTCGCCGACATGTGTTGCCCCATACTTATGGAGTCTTGCTGACACAAGCGGCGTTGCTGGTTCCTCAATATGTGGTTGCAGAAGTGACTCTGTCGTTTCTTGGTCTGGGATTGAGCGAACCCCTGCCCAGCTGGGGCAGTCTGCTGGCGAATTTACAGCAGTACAACGTCCTGGTGTCGTATTGGTGGATGTTCATCCCGGGACTGGCTTTGATAGTTTTCTCTCTTGGTTACCTTGCGGTAGCGGATGCATTCCTCAAGCGGTTACAATCGACCACGGTCTAAATAAATCACATATGCACCGTTTGGCATGGCTCGCCGCCTTGGTGTTAGCTTTTGGGCCCCGTGCTGTCGCCTTATCTTCCCCGCAGCCGCCGCAATCAGGCGAAGAATTACAGGTCACGGACAACCAAGTTGGTCATTACGGCGGGAGCCTGGTTGTTGCCCAGAGTGCCGAGCCAAAGACTCTCAATCCTGTCACCGCTGCCGACGTGCGCTCGCGCGAGGTGATCGGCCGGATGATGGCTGACCTGATCCACATCAACCGGGACTCGCAAAAAACGGAACCGTCGCTGGCCAAGTCGTGGACGACGTCCGGTGATGGCCGGGTCTTCACTCTGAAGCTGCGGCGAGGGTTAAGATTTTCCGACGGTCAGCCCTTCGATGCTGACGACGTGGTGTTCTCCTTCCAGGTCTACCTGGACGAAAAGATCCATTCTCCGCAGCGGGACCTCCTGATTGTTGGTGGAAAACCGATTGCAGTGCAGAAGATTGATTCCTATACGGTGCGATTCACTCTGACTCAGCCTTACGCCGCCGCTGAACGCATCTTCGACAGTCTGGCCATCATGCCGCGCCACCTTCTGGAGAAGGCGTATCACGAAGACCGGTTTACGCAGGTGTGGAACGTCACCACATCACCTGCGGAAATGGCCGGCATGGGCCCGTTCCGGCTGAAGCAGTATGTTCCTGGCCAGCGCATTGTGCTCGAGCGCAATCCCTACTTCTGTAAAGTAGATCAGAGAAACAACCGGCTTCCGTACCTCGACGAACTGGTCTTCCTGTTTGCAGGAAATGAAGACGCTCAGGTCATTCGCTTCCAGGCTGGCGATACCGACATCATGAGCCGCATCAATGCCGAGAATTACGCGCTCCTGTCCCGGGATGCGCAAAATCGCGGCTATGAGCTGTTCGATCTCGGCCCCAGCCTGGAATACAACTTTCTTCTCTTCAACCTCAACGACGTAAAGGGACCAACCGCGAGCAAGCTCGGGCCTCAACTCGCGTGGTTCTCGGATCTGAAGTTCCGACAAGCCGTTTCCTCGGCCATCGACCGGGAAGCCATCGTGAAGCTGGTCTACGCAGGGCGCGGCATGCCGCTGTGGGGAAATGTAAGCCCATCCAATAAGTTCTGGATGGATCAATCCTTGCCTCACCCTGCGCGCTCAGTGGAGCATGCGCGGGACTTGCTGAAGTCGGCCGGCTTCTCGTGGCGCAACGATGGCCGCCTGGTTGATCGCCAGAATAGACCGGTACAGTTCTCGATTGTGGCCAGTTCCTCAAACAACCAGCGAACCAAAATCGCTGCCCTGATTCAGGACGACCTGAGCCAGCTGGGAATGGACGTCCATGTGCTTCCGCTGGAGTTCCGCGCCCTTCTCGACCGCGTATTCCAGACCTTCGATTACGAAGCTGCGGTTATGGGGTTGGGCGGCGGAGATGCCGACCCAAATCCCGAGATGAACGTATGGTTGTCGTCCGGAAGCACACACCTTTGGCACCTGGGAGAAACCAAGCCGGCCACGGACTGGGAGGCGCAAATCGACCAGTGGATGCAGAAGCAGATGATCGAGCTGAATTACGCCCGGCGCAAGCGCTTTTACGACCAAGTCCAAAAGATTATCGCCGCCAATCTTCCTTATGTCTTTCTGGCCACGCCCAACATTCTGGTGGGCGCCAAAAAGAATGTAGAAAACTTCAAGCCGGCTATTTTAGAGCCCATCACCCTATGGAATGTTGAACAGCTCTATCTTCGACAGGAAAGCGGAGCCGCGGCCGGTGCAAAACGGTGAAGCCGGAAACCCTTCCGCGCGAGCTCTCATGGTCGAGCGAGCGCCTGGTTCGCGAATGCTGCCAGGGCAATCAAGCAGCCTGGTCCGCTTTGATCGAGAAATATAAGAATCTGATTTTCTCGATCCCCATAAAGTTCGGGTTGTCTCGCGAGGACTCTGCGGACATTTTTCAAGCCGTTTGTCTCGATCTGTTTTCGGATTTGCCCCGATTGCGCGAGCCGCGCGCTCTTCCCAAATGGCTCATGCAGACGAGCTATCACAAGTGTTTGCGGGTCAAAAAGCAGCGACTGAGTCTGCTCGAGCACCCGACGGAGATCGAGGAACAGCCCGAAGCGACAACTGAAGAACTGCCCGAAGAGATGCTCTATCAGTTGCAGCGGGAGCAAATGCTGCGGGATGCAATCGCCGAACTTCCTTCCCGATGCAATCAGTTGATTGGCCTGCTCTTCTTTGATGAACCGCCCCGTCCCTATCAGGAAGTGGCCAAACAACTGAAACTCGCAACCGGCTCGATCGGGTTCATCCGGGGGCGCTGCCTGAGGTTGCTTCGGCAGCGGCTGGAAAAAGAGGGTTTCAGGTGACCGAGCCCACCCCAGCAGATCTTCAGGAAAAAGAGCATCAGGAGAAATTGTTGGCGCAGCTCGCCGAGCTGTCGGATGAGGCAGCCAGGCGCGCCTTCCTCTCGCGCAACCCGGGTCTGTTGAAGCCGGAAGTGGTGACCGAACTCGCCGATCAGGCGCGCGAGAAGGTCCGGGTCGATGTGCGACAAGCCTTATCCCTGGCCGACGCTGCGCTGACCATCGCGACTGATCTTGATAATAAGGAGTCCCTGGCGCGCGCCCTGCGGGCAAAGGCAAATGTTCTGTACGCCCAGGGCAAGCACGCGGCGGCAGCCGTGCTCCACGAGCAGGCGGTCGCCTGGTTCGAATCGATCGGGCAGAGCCACGAGGTGGCCCGCACCCTCAGCGGATCGATCCAACCCATGCTTCTGTTGGGCGAGTACAACCGTGCATTTACCGCCGCCGAACGCGCCCGGCAGATATTCGCGGCGGAGGGAAACGTGTGGCGGCTGGCCCGGCTTGAGATCAACATCGGCAACATTCACTACCGGCAGGACCGCTTCATCGAGGCCCAGGCTTGCTATGAACGTGCCTACCAGGGGTTGTTGCTGGATCAAAAGGATGCGGAAGGGATCGCCGCAGTTTTGAGCAACCTGGCGACTTGCTATATCAGCCTGCATGCCTTCTCCAAGGCAATTGACGCTTATCGCCAAGCCCGCCATTTCTGTGAAGGGCATGGGATGCCGTTGCTGGTATCCCAGGCCGACTACAACATTGCCTATCTTCACTACCAGAGAGGAGAGTACGGCAAAGCTATTGAAATGCTGCGGGCAGCACGTCTGGCCTGCAAGAAAGTAGATGACGCGTATCACCTGGCGTTGTGCAACCTCGACCTGGCGGAACTTTATCTCGAACTGAATCTCAGCTCGGACGCAGCCGAACTTGCGCAACAAGGCTACGAGGGCTTTCAGAAATTGGGCATGGGGTATGAGAGCGCCAAGTGTCTGGCCTTCTCCGCCATCGCCGCCAGCCAGCAGGGACACGCCTTTGAAGGCCTTAAGCTCTTTTCGGAAGCCCGGGAAATTTTCGTCCGGGAAAAAAATCAAGCCTGGCCATCTCTGATCGACCTATACCGGGCTTTGGTGTTCTACAACGAGGGACGTCTGTTTGAGGCGCGGCGGCTCAGCGTCGAAGCCCTCGAGTCCTTCCGCTCACTCAACCTAAGGCACAAGGTGGTTCTGGCTCAACTGTTGCTGGCGCGGATTGCGCTACGGACCGAGGACGTGGAGCAGGCCTATCTCCATGCGCAGGAGGCGATGGGGGAGTGTGCGGAACTGGAGGCGCCAGTTCTCGCCTATCAGGCACACTTGCTGATGGGGAATATTCATTCCGCGGGCGGCAAGGTCGACCCGGCGTATGTGTCTTATCAGAGCGCGCGGCAAGCCCTGGAAACGCTACGTAGCAATTTGCGCGGCGAAGAACTGAAGATCGCTTTCATAAAAAACCGCCTGGAAGTGTATGAGCATCTGGTTGACCTTTGTTTAACTCGAAATGGCGATGCGGGAGCGACCGAAGAAGCGTTCACTTATATCGAGCAGGCAAAATCGCGCAGCCTGATGGATTTATTCTTCCGGCCGGCGCCCAGCATCGCCGAAGACCAGCCGGGACAGAGCGAACTGGTACGGTCTATCCGCGACTTGCGCGAAGAACTCAACTGGTACTACAACCTGATCGAACGGGAACAACTTCAACCCGAACAGAAGTCGCCAGAACGCATCACAACTCTGCAGAAGCAAGCGGGGACCCGCGAGAAGGAACTACTGCACATGTTGCAGGAGGCGACACCGGCCGACGCCGAGCAAGCCGGGTTGCAGACTCCCACCAACCTTCCAATTACGGCCATTCGCTCCGCCATACCCAATGACACCTTACTGATCGAATATTTTCGAGTTAAGGACCGCATCCTGGTGTGTTTGCTGGGACCAGAAACTCTCGAAGTTCTTCCGGTCACGCTGGAGACCAGGGTAGCGGGTTTTCTGCGGTTACTGCAGTTTCAGCTTTCCAAGTTCCACCTCAATCCGCAATATCTCGAGACCTTCAAGGATTCCCTGGTGCAATCGACTCATGCGCACTTAACCGAGCTCTATCATGAACTGATCGCACCCGTGGCCTCCCGGTTGAAAGCCAGTCATCTTGTTTTCGTTCCCCACGGTTTGCTGCACTACGTTCCGTTCCACGCTTTGTATGACGGTACTGAACACCTGATTGACCGCCATACGGTGTCGTACTCGCCCAGTGCCAGCATATTTGCGCTGAGCCAGAGCAGAACGGCAAATTCCTCGGGAGCCGCGCTCGTATTCGGTATTCCCGACCTGCAAGCGCCAGCAATACTCGATGAGGTACAGGCGCTTACCCGGGTTCTCGCGCGGGCAGAATTGTTTATCGGGAAAAATGCGACGGAACACGTCCTGCGAAGCCAGGGGCCCAATAGCCGGATCATTCACATCGCGACCCACGGCCGTTTCCGCCAGGACAATCCCATGTTTTCCGCTATCCGCATGGGAGACTCGTTCTTGAGTTTGTTTGATCTCTATCAACTGAGGCTTCCGGTTGAGCTAATAACCCTAAGTGGGTGTTCTACCGGGCTGAACGTCGTCAGCGCAGGCGATGAATTAATTGGCTTGGCGCGCGGTTTGATGCACGCCGGGGCACAATCCTTGATTCTCAGTTTGTGGGACGTTCATGATAAGAGCACGGCCAAGTTTATGACCGTCTTTTACCGACTCCTCGAGGAAGGGAAAAACAAGCCGGCTGCCCTGCGGGGGGCGATGTTGGCCCTACGATCGAGTTATCCCCATCCTTATCAATGGGCTCCGTTCATCCTAGTGGGCAAAGCCTGACCCCCCAAAATATTTTTGCCCACCCTATATTTTTCGCTCCCTGGGCTTCCCTTATTCCACAGAGACCCAAAAAATCAGGAGTGACCGCCGCTAGGTCGGGTCCGCTCCCCTGCGGAGGTTGAAGTTGAAGCATTTCAGCGAACAAGCTTGGGCAGATTTTGTGCGCGACCTGGCTACGCCAAGGATGAGAACAGCGATGCAGCAGCATATCAGGGACGGTTGCGGGAAGTGCATGACCGCATTGCAGGTGTGGAAGAACGTTCTGTCCATTGCCAGGGCGGAGACCGCGCTCACTCCCCCCAGTGACGCCGTCCGAGTGAGCAAGAGCCGATTTACCCCGACGCCTGCTAAAGCCAAGCACGGCCTTCGTCTTTTATTCGATTCCCATGTGCAGCCGGTCACGGCGGGAGTACGGGGCGCGGTTTCGGCCAGGCAGTTTCTCTACGAGACCGATGACTACTACATTGACCTCCGTCTCGAACCGCGCCGAGACTCCGATTCCGCGTGCCTGGTGGGACAAGTCCTGAACCGGACAGGCGGCGAACGGGCAGCTCAAAAAGTGCCGGTCCGACTGCAAGAGGGAATCCGGCCGCTGGCTGAGACCGCAACCAACCAATTTGGTGAGTTCCAACTCGAGTTCGAGGCCAGCCAGAACCTGTGCCTCTCGATCGGTCATGACCAGGAAAGTGAAATCATACTCCCCCTTTATGGAGTTCAAAAGCCGAACAATCGGAAGGACTTAACATAGGCCAGCTGGGTCTAACGGTAACTCTTTTCCGATTACGGCTGTAAGTTTTGCGAATTCTGATTTTGTCCTAGACTCACATGAGTCAGAGGGGGAACCAGTGAGATCGAACGATCATTCTACGAGCAGCGCAGCGCAGCATCATCGGCTGCGGGCTCTGCGTGCGTATTTGGCACTTATATTGCTCCTCTGTGTCGGAGCGCAGAGTCTAGTGGCGCAAACAGCGCCGCAGACCCGGCTGGTAGTCCGAGACAAGCTCGGTCTCGGCAACCTGCTGAACCTGTGCAAGCTGGTCGGGTGCACGGTGGACCACGGATTAGGCGATCCCTCCGGCCAGTTGTTTCTGATCAAGACGCCGCAGCCGCTCAATGCAGTCGTGGCGCTGTTAAACGTAAACCTCGGACTGATCTCGATCGAGACTGACCAGGTGGTGCAGACGCAAGCCGCAGATGCTGGGCCTGCTCCCTCTTATCTGACGGACACCACTCCGGTCAACTATTACGGCTCGACGGTCTGGCGGGGTTATGTGACTCAGCCCGGAAATCAACTAATCCTGACGGACAAGACTCACGCAACATTCAATACCGCGGGGGCGAATGTCATTGTGGCCGTGATCGACACCGGGGTCGATCCCACTCATCCTGTCCTCAAGAACTCGTTGGTAACTGGTTATGACTTCACTCGTGGCAAGAGCGGCGGTTCTGAAGACGCGGACGTCAGCCAATCCACGGTTGCGGTGCTGGACAATCGCAAGCCGGCAAGAGTTAGCCAATCGACGGTCGCGGTCCTGGACCAGTCATCGGTGGCAGTGCTGGACGGTCCGCAATACGCCGCTTTCGGTCACGGCACCATGGTGTCCGGCATCGTTCATCTGGTGGCTCCACAAGCGAAGATCATGCCGTTGAAGGCGTTCCATGCGGACGGAACCGGTTATAACTCCGACATCCTGAACGCCATCTACTATGCGGTCAACCATGGCGCCAGGGTGATCAACATGAGTTTCAACTATTCCAACTCCTCGCAGGAGCTGGCCAACGCTGTGAACTACGCGAATTCAATGGGCGTAGTTTGCGTGGCGGCAGCGGGCAACGACGGTCAGCAGGTGACAGTCTATCCTGCCGCGCTGAAGAATGTGATCGACGTGGCAGCGACTGGTAATAGCGACATCCGCTCCACTTTCTCTAATTACGGAGCGCCGCCAGTATGGCTGACCGCGCCGGGTGAAGGCATCATGACCACCTATCCCTTCGGCACCTGGGCGGCGGGATGGGGAACTTCATTCAGTGCGCCTCTGGTGTCCGGAACCACAGCATTGCTGATCAGCACAAGTCCGACATCGCTCTCGCTGAAGTCTGTGTTGCAGGGTGGCGGAGCCAAGACCCAAGCGGGATCTGCTTTGTCACATGCCCAGCCGATCTCGGATCCGCAAATGGGATATGGGCGTCTGGATACTTATCAGGCCATGCAGGCGTGGCGCAAAGCTATGGGATTGAAATAGCGTGGCGCAAGGCTACTCCATGCTCTCACTAAACGAAATGTCGCCTGATTTGTTGGCAAGCTCAGCTGGCTTGCGGATCAAAGAGCTGGAGCAGCAGCAGAATTCCCTGCTGAAGTCGGTGATCTGCGGATTCAATCAGCTGCTCGACCTGCGCGACCTGGGCACTGGAGTTCACAGCACCCGTCTGGCGGAATGGGCGGTGCGAGTCGCGCGCAAGTTGGGCATCCCCGAAACCGATCTGTATCAGTTGGAAGTCGCCGCCTTGCTGCACGACATCGGAAAAATCGGCATTCCCGACTCGATCTTGAAAAAGCAAGGCAAGCTGACCGACGCCGAGCGCGGACTGATGAACAAACATCCGGAATACAGCTGGTCTATCCTGCGCTTGCTTCCGGGACTGGAGAAGGCTAGCCTCTATGCCCTCCACCATCATGAGAGTTTCAACGGAGCGGGCTACCCGGCCGGGCTGAAGGGCGAGGAGATACCGATCGGATCGCGCATAGTGTCGGTGATCGATGCCTATGACGCGATGATTTCCAATCGTTGCTATCGCCAGGGCCTCCCGCATGAAGACGCCGTGCGGCGGCTGTTGGAGGGTGGCGGCGCGCAGTTCGATCCAGTCGTGGTTCATAGGTTTGTGGAAATTGCCAAGGAAGAAGCCGCAGATGTCTTTGCGGCGATCGGCGTCGGCCCTTCGGCGGTAATCTAGAGGCTGGTGAACCACGACCAGGTGATGGCAACAAATGTGGCGACGGGTTCCGTCGCTCATCCTTCCGACTTTGGGGCGGACCCCGGGTCTTACTCCCACCTGGTCCGACTTAACGTCCCTTCAACAGCTCAAGTCGCGACGCGTTGCGCTTTCTGGTGAGACCGCTTGTCTTAACTGATCCGGTGCTCCGGTTACGAGCGATGCTATCCATGCCCGAATTGCTCAAATTGTCCGGGCCGCCATCCGCAATTGTTCCCGAAACCATGCGTGCGCCGGTTCGGCAGTCAGTTCGAGGGTGCCACGCCAAAAAGCTTCCTCCGCTCGAACGGCTGGGCCAACCGGAGGACATCGCGGGCGTCGTGTCGCATTACGCAAAGCCCCCGTTAGCGCGCAGCACCTGCGCGTTTACCCAGCCGCCGTCGGCGCCGGCGAGGAATGCTTGTGGGCGAGTGAATTCGCCCGCAGGACTGGTGCGGAATATTCTTACCCATAGAAAACCTCTAAAGGAGAACCAGTAATGAAGCAAATTATCGTCATCACGGGCGCATCGAGCGGCTTTGGATCCCTCACAGCGCGTGCTCTAGCCCAAGCAGGACACACCGTGTACGCCATAGATTGGATGTTGTGATCCACAACGCGGGCCACATGGTCTTTGGCCCGGCCGAAGCCTTCACACCGGAGCAACTCGCGGAGCTGTATGACGTCAATGCGCTGAGCACCCAGCGCGTGAACCGTGCAGCTCTGCCTCAATTGCGTCGGCAGAGGAAAGGTCTCGTGGTTTGGGTGTCGAGCAGTAGTGCAGCGGGCGGAACTCCGCCCTATCTGGCGCCTTATTTTGCGGCGAAGGCCGCGATGGATGCCTTGGCCGTAGTCTACGCGCGTGATCGAGACCTCGATCATCGTTCCAGGTGCTTTCACCAGTGGCACGAATCACTTCGCCCATGCTGGGTCACCCGATGACAAGGCACGGGCTGCTGAATATGACGCTGGTCCCTATACGGGTTTCGGGGACCAGGTCCGCAAGGGCTTCGCCTCTATCGTTCCCCCTGATGCGGGCGTCTCCGCGGTGGCGGACGCTATCGTCAAGGTGATTGATGCCCCCTTTGGCAAGCGACCTTTTCGGGTCCATATCGACCCGACGCAGGACGGCGCGGAGGTAGTCAATGCGGTTTCGGACCGTGTCCGGGCCGAGCTGCTTCGTCGGATCGGCCTCGGCGACGTGCTGACACCGCGGGTGGTCGCAGCCCAATCGCAAAGCGCGGCCTAAACCGATTACAGGCAGAGCTGAGTTGCCGATGAAGTGGCGAGTTACGCCACGGTCACGGCTTGGGTCGTCGCAGACAGCAGAGGCGGGTTATTTAAAGGCAAAGAAGTAAATCTGCAAGTCCCTAAGAGAGGAAGGGGGCGGGAGAGACCCGCCCCTGTTTATATCCACCGCGTCACCGAGCGGTGGCTGCTTAGAACTCGTATCGCAAAGCGAACTGCATCACGCGCGGGCTGGTGAGCAAGCCGCTGTAGGCACCAAATGCCGGGCCAGCGTCGATATTATTTGTAATGGTCGCGACGTCGAAGCGTTTCAGGTTCGGTACGTTGAAAACCTCCCAGCGGAATAACACGCTGTGCGCTTCGCTGTAGGGCATCTGCCAGCGCTTGCTGAGGCCCATGTCCAGGCCGGCATAGCCCGGGCCACGAACAATGTTGCGCTGTCCGCTTTCTCCTGGGAAGAGATGGCGAAAAGGACCTAGACCATCGTTTGTAGTCGGCAGGTCTGTGGGAAAGAGATTGACCGAACCGTCGGGACGTATGGTGGTGTGAGCATGGATGGGACCGACTTGAACTACAGCGCCGCCTAACTGCCAGTTGGTCGGCCATGTGCCACCATTGGTTATCGTAATTGGGAATCCGCTAGTCCATCGGGCCAGTCCGGACAGTTGCCACCCGCCAATAATGGCTTGGGCAATTCCATGAGCTTCCCCGGCAAATGCCCTACCCTTGCCAAAGGGTAGCTCCACAACCCAGTTCGCATTGACTTGGTGCCTGGTGTCAAAATCTGACGCAGCACGCAATGCATTCGGATCCCATGAGTTAATGATCTCTCCTGTCCCGCCTCCTATGCCGTTGTAAGCGTCAACCCGTTCGGCGTCGGAGGAAATGTCAATCGATTTGGAGAAGGTGTAATTGAAGTCGAACTGGATACCCTGAGACATCCGTTTTCGCAGGTTCACCTGCATGGCATGGTAGTTTGCATTACCGATCGACCGCCAGGCGTACAGAGAGTGGAACTGACGATTGAAGAACGCGTTCCTTCCCAGCACCGATGGGTAGTATTGTGACGGCGTGAACACGCCTTGGCCGTCGGTCGTCCCCTCCTGGCCGGCGATACCCCCGATTCCATTGAAATCAGAGCCCCAATAGTCCAGATTGGCAAGGGCCGTAGTTTCGTCCCCAAACCCATTTACCGGCCCTCCGCTGCAGCTGAAGAGATCGTACATTGCTTGCACGGGATCAGTCGTGAACAGGGGAGTCACACCGGGCGTGTTGATAGGTCCGCTGCAGGCCAGGTTGTATTGATCGCCTGCTTGCAGCGGAGCAACCATGTTCTGCCAATAAGCGGCGGTGGGACCGACCAGGGCAGCGTTAACGTCGGAAGTCGGTGTGCCCGCAAAGCCAAGCTCACTCAAGCGTCTAGCTGCTTTGAAGTAACTAATTTTGGATTTCGGATCGGTGATGTTGAGTGGCATTGCCAGGTCTTCCTGCGATAGCAGGCGGTGAGGGAGGCGTCCTACGTAGGAGACATCGAGGCTGAAGTTCTTGGGCAACTCGCGGCCGATCGAGAAGTCCAGAGTGTAAGAGTAGGGGGTCCTGATGGTGTCGTCCAATCCCCATTGGATCGCCAGGCCTGTGCCGGCGTCAGGATACGTATAGGGGAACCCGCCGGCCGGCGTGGCCGGGAAATAAGGCGTAACGCCATCCTGCTCGAATTGTGGGAGAGTATTCAGACCCGTGAGGCGCGGTACCGTGGACGCCGACGGAACTGGCGCTGTAATCCCGGTTGAGAGGCCGAAAGAGCCGCGGCGGTCGAACGTGCTCAGCAAGCCCGAGCCGATGCGGTCGAACACCATACCGAAGCCGCCGCGGACGACGGTTTTATCCCCTTCTCCGAACAAACTTTTCAACCAGCCATCGCTGGCCCTGGGCGAGTATGCGAAGGCGAGACGCGGCGCGAAGTTCTTGTAATCCCACCCGTAGTATCCCTTCTTCCCGCCATTGGCTGGCCCGGACAGGTCGAAGGAAAGGAGGGGATCGGTGTTGGAGGCGCCGCCGCTCAGCATCTTTTCCGCACGCTGTTGAAACCAGTTGCCCAAACTTATGGTTGGCGTTACCTCAGTTCCGTTGGTCTCCCACGGGGGAGAGAACAAGGAATAGCGCAGGCCGTAGGTAATAGTGAGGTTTGGTTTGAGGCGATAGGAGTCCTGCGCGTAGAACTCATACTCATCGGCGCCAAAGCGCCGCTTCAGGGGTGCGCCCTGGGGCAGGGCTGTGCCGGTCTTATCGAAGTTGAAGGTGGCGTCCAGCTCGCTGACCATCCCCAACATCGCAATCATCGGATAGTTGTACCCAATTACGAAGTTCGAATCGACGCCGGGGAAACCGTTATTCCCTGGATCGAGCGGGCTGTTGGTGCCCGCGATTCCGGCGGTGTTCAGCCCGGAAGAATTGGTTACACCCTGGGAAAAGGAGCTCAGGAAGTTCGCACGTGGATTGCGAATGAAGCGGAGGTTCGTGCCGAACTGAAAGGTGTGCTTTCCCTTTGTCCAGGCAATATCATCGACAAAATTATGCACCGGGGTCTGGAAAACGCGGCTGCGGGTGACCGCCAAGCTCGAGTTGTTAGAAGTGCTATCGTCGTTCAAGCCGCGGAAGAAGTTGAACGGCTGAGAGTCATTGTTGCCGATGTCGCCCAGACTCTGCCGGGTGAGACCCCAGTGGAAATTGTTGATCAACGTTGGTCGGAGCAGCGCGGTGTAGCCCACGGTCAGACCCTTGCTGAAGTCCGTAAGAGTGTGTAGCGGAGCCGTACCGGGAAGGTAAGGCACGTCGGACTTAGCGTCATTTCGAAGCGCGCCGCGCCAGAAGAGGCTGTGACTTCCGCTGCGCGTAATCTTGAAATCGGCGCGCGCGATATACCAGTTCTTGTTGGTGGGGACCGGTCCGCGAAAGCGGTACCCTACAAAGTTGAGTTGATCCCCCTGGGTAAGGTCGTTCGGCTCAGGGAACGAGTTGAAGTAACTCAACATGACTGGATTGTTCCCGATATGTAAGGGATCCATCTGCTGGATCTGCGCGGCAGAAAGAGTGGCGACACGACCGAGGCTGGCATCGTTGACCACGGTCACACCACTGGCATTGCCCGGAGTGCATGACGGATCAGTTGAGTCGCACACATATCGCATCAAGCCTTGACGCAGGCTGTCGCTGGGGACGATGCGCAACACGCTGTTTTCCTCGCGCTGGCGGGAGCCTTCATAATTGACGAAAAAGAAGAGACGATCTTTCAGGATAGGACCACCAAGCGAGCCCCCGAAGATGTTGCGAATGAGCTTGGGAGGCACGTTGGGCTGGCCGCCCGACAATTCAGCCGTCTTAACGAAGTAGTCATTGGCGCTGGTGTAGGTGTTGCGGTGGTACTCATAGAGAGAGCCGTGGAAGCTATTGGTGCCGCTCTTTGTCACCAGCGATACCTGGGCTCCGGACGAGCGTCCCTGGTCGGCATTATAGTTGCTCGTGGTGACACGGAACTCCTGAACGGAGTCCAATGTGACCGGCAAGACGGAGGTAAAAGCGTTACCGTTGACCTGGTCATTGACGTCCACACCATCGAGCGTGATGTTGCTCTGGTCGCTGCGAGCTCCGTTCACGGCCCCGCTCCGCGTGTCGACATCACGGTTGACGTCGGTGCGGTTTCCGGTGTAGGTGACACCGGATTGCAGGCTGAGCAATTCAGGCACACTGCGGCCTTCGAGCGGGAGCTCCTTGAGCTGGCGCTCGCTGAAGGCGATACCGAGGGAAGCATCGGTCGTGTTGACCAGTGCTGCCTCGGCCGTCACTTCCATGGTCTCGGCAACGGCGCCCACTTGGAGTGCCACATTGACCGCGGCCGGGGTACTGACGAGAAGCTGGATGTTTTTCTGCTCGTATCTCTTGAATCCAGTCACCTCGACGGCAAGCTCATACGTGCCCGGAGGCAGTTGAAGGAACTCATATCCTCCTTCAGGGTTGGTGGTCGTCACTCGCTCGATAGAGCGCTGCGGACTGCTGAGCGTGACTCTTGCGGTGGAAACGGCGGCGCCGGTCCCATCGGTGACAGTTCCTCGCAAAGAAGTAGTGGAGGATTGCGCCCACACCACACTGCCCAGGACGAGGAACGCAAACAGGACAACTACGAGCCGTGAGACCGAACGCATAGAAGCTCCTTGAGACGGCTTGCAATCTCGCTGCTTTTCAGACAGGACTGATTGAACTGAACGAGCTTCAGGGAAAGAGGATCCTGAAGGATTTGGCGGAATAGAAGCAATTCTCAGTCCAAATCGGGAGTGCGATCTATTGAGGATTTTGAACAAAACTGCATGCAACATCCAATTTTCGGAGGAATATCTACCAATTCCCATACAACATAGGAAACAAGGCAACTGTTGTCCAATAACACAGCCCCTGGCGGTGCGGTCTAGCTCGATGCCTTGGCTGCAGTATTTCCGATCCGAGAAATCTGTAACAAGAATTTGGAAGGGTTTGTTGGCCTCGCAGTTCTGTTGACCGCAGTCGCCCTCCGGTGAGAGTGAAGCTAGTTCAGTCTAGGGCCTCGCAAAATTTCACCAGGCTCTGATTGTGGGATTCTCTTGAAAGTGTGTCCCGATGAACAGTTGGGTTGTGCGAAGTGCGTTGCGCGACAGTGCGTTGCGCGAAGCTGACGGGTCAGGAGAGGTCGACTACAATTCGCAGTACAGAGACAGATGCTTCGGGTCGTAGGGGTCGCGCAAACAGGATTTGGGCTTTTGCTTCCTGTCGATCTCCTGTCCGTTAGGCCCCAGAATTGAGACGCGGGCGGAAGCGGTTGAAACGGGCGACCCTGTGGACAGTAAGAAAAGGCAGGAAAATCAAGCGTTTCCTGCCAACCCGATGGAAACAAGCCGGGGACGTAGATCAGTTGGTTAAACGCTATGTCATTCTACTTCTAGTCTATCTGCATTACTTTCAATTGGTTGCGACAGGGGTCGTCAGGTCGCATTCTAACCAAGTCGACTTCACCTCTTCTCCTTAATAACTTAGCCTTCCAAAATAACTTAGCCTTCCAATACGGTTCAGAACCACTCCAACCGGGGGTTGGCCGTTGCTAGCAGTGCCAATCGCATACGTCTTAGGGCGATCCGCGTGCCCCGGTCGCCCCGCTTTCACCCAAGCCGTAGACAAAAATCCAGAGAAAGTTCGCCCGACTCATACCCTTGGTTTTGTGTCGCTCAGCGCAAATACCAGGGTTCATTGTTTCGATTGTCACGCTTTGTGAAAATAGCGGAGCAGACCCTTTGATCGGGCCAGGTCTGGCAACCTGGGAGCTCTCAGCCTTCAAGACAACGAGTCTGCGGGAGCGACTCGCCCTCCAATTTCGCGGCGAGATATTCAAGACACTGAACCCTTGCAAATTTCATACGCCGAGTCTGATTGCGTTTACCTCTTCAGCGTCAGCCAGGAAAGCCTCCGGCACGGGCCGGAGCATCGACAACCCCGATCCGCACGCCCCTTTCGCGACCAACGGTGTAGGTAGAGGGCAACACTTACCTCGATAAAAAGAATCCTTATATAAGGGTAATCATCTCATATGCTGTTTGCCCCACCCCGGGGCAGCGGGCTTGCGACGGAGGGAATTTCTATGATTCGTAAACTGATTGCCACCGACAACGACATTGCAACGACTATTCTTCGATTGGTGCTCGGGGTGATCTTCTTCGCCCACGGCGCCCAGAAGATGCTCGGGTGGTTCGGTGGATACGGCTTCACCGGCACGATGGGCTTCTTCACGGGAGTGATGCACATTCCGGCTGTATTCGCATTTCTGGCCATTGCCGCGGAATTCTTCGGCGGCTTGGGTCTTATCTTCGGACTGCTCACTCGCGTTGCGTCCTTTGGAGTCTTTTGCAACATGATCGTGGCCGTCGCGCTGGTTCATGGTCAATTTGGCTTCTTTATGAACTGGACCGGAGCACAGAAGGGAGAAGGTTATGAGTACCACCTCCTCTTGCTGGGGACTTCGGCCTTTCTGATGATTCGCGGCGCAGGAGCAGCTTCCGTCGATCGCCTGTTGTCTTCCCCCGCGAACAACAGGATCAAGGCCCGGCCCCAAGCTGCCTGACTAGGAAAACATAATGAAAAAGAGCCCTCGCATTACAGCTCCTCGGCTCTGGCTGGTGATTACGAAGAGCTATCGTGTGCTAAGCCTATTGGCTGAGCAGAGTATCGCCAAGGCGGGGCTATGCCTCACGGATTTCGCGGCGCTGGAAGCTCTCTTGCACAAAGGTCCGCTCACGATCTCGCAAATTCAGGAGAAGGTGCTGCTAGCCAGCGGCTCGATGACCGCCGCAGTCGACCGTCTCGAGAAACTCGGGCTGGTTGTACGCAGGGCGAGCCCAAGTGATCGACGGGCGCGGGTCGTGGAACTCACGCCGGAGGGTAAGCGGCTGGCGGCGTCGTGCTTCGAGCAGCATGCAAAGGACCTTGAGGCGCTCATGGCAGCACTGTCCGAAAAGGAGATGGAACGACTCTACGGATCGCTTAAGAAGCTCGGGCTGCTCGCAGCGGAAAAACTTGAGGAACAAGAAACACGGTTCAGGCGCAGTAAGGAACAAGCTACAAAATGATCACAGAGTTGGACGAGACCACAAATGCAAATTGGCATCGATAGCTTCGCAGCGGCATACGACGACGCCAGCCTTGCCGTCGACGCGTCGGATCGTTTGCGCAACTTGGTCGAGCAGATCGAACATGCCGATCAGGTTGGCTTGGACGTCTTTGGAATCGGCGAACACCACCGTCGGGAGTACCTCGATTCCGCACCTGCGGTCATTCTCGGAGCGGCGGCGGCACGAACGCGCCACATACGTCTCACTAGTGCTGTAACGGTCCTCAGTTCAGCCGACCCGGTACGGGTGTTTCAGAACTTCGCCACCCTCGACCTGCTTTCGCAAGGCCGGGCTGAGATGGTCGTAGGCCGCGGTTCGTTCATCGAGTCTTTTCCATTGTTCGGCCTGCAACTGAAGGACTACGACTCGCTTTTTGCAGAGAAGCTCGATTTACTCCTGAAGATCCGCGAGAACGAGCAGGTCCATTGGTCCGGTAAACATCGGACTGCCCTGACAGGCCAGGGCGTCTACCCGAGACCGGTACAGAATCCTTTACCGATATGGCTGGGCGTGGGCGGGACTCCACAATCGTTCGCTCGCGCCGGCGCGCTTGGTCTTCCTTTAATGGTCGCAATCATCGGCGGTGAACCGCGGCGCTTCCGACCGCTCATTGATCTCTACCGAGAAACCGGCAAGCGGTTCGGATACTCGCCCGATCGACTGAGAGTCGGCGTACACTCCCTGGGCTATATCGCACGCACGACACAAGAGGCCATCGATGACTTCTTCCCAGGCTACGCCCGCGCCGTCACCTCTGTCGCGAAGGAGCGCGGATGGCCGGCCGTCACCCGTGCTGACTTCGATGCGCAACGAACCCCGGAGGGCGCACTGCTCGTCGGCAACGCCGAAGAAGTAGTAGAGAAGATCGTTCGCCACAGTGAAGCGCTTGGTGGTATCTCCCGCCTCACTTTTCAAATGAACGCGGCCTCTTTACCTCATGCGAAGCTCATGCAAGCCATCGAAGCGATTGGCACTCGCGTCGTACCTGCGCTGCGCGAACGACTCGCAGAAGAATCTAACTTAAACGAGACAGCTGTGCCATGAGTCGAACGTAGTCCTGACACCTTACCGATTAGCTCGGGATCAGTGGTTGAATTCATAGAAACTCCTGCAAGAGAAACAAATATGCAGACTTCATCGACAAAACTCGCAGCCGCTCGCTTTGGCATGGAGCTTAGCTACGACGACCTATAGTTACGCGATGGCATCCGCAGAGCATAGCTCCGAGCAGGCTCGGCTGGCACCGGAAGTTCGCATCCGCTCTGCAGGCAGGTCCAAAGTTTGTTACGCTAAACGCAGCCGTGTTCGACTGGCCAACTTCGCCCAGCGGCGAGTTTCGGGCTCTCCGGGCTGGCACCAATGGGTGGACCTGTCTTCCGGGTTCTCCTGAAGGCACCCATGAGCCCGGCTGCTATGACCAGGTCTTTCTGCAGTTCTTCAAGGACAGCATTGCCGGTCGTACGCCCAATGTGCAAAGCGTCGGAATTTCATATATGTATGGTGGCAAATGGGTACCTAACAAGTCGCATGCGATGGGAAGCGGCAATGAATTCCACGTTGGGCGACACCTCATGGTTATCGGACCGGATCAAAACATGATGCGGACATTGAGCCAGAACGGATCGAATGATGAGCCTTACGTCAACCACCTTCCGGGTCACACCGAGCTATTTCTGGCGATCCCGATGCGTGAATGGCATCATGTGCAAGCGGTCCGCACTGTTGGCGCCGTAACGCGATGATGCTCGGAGAATTGCAGGAGATGCAAATGGACATACGTTCGTTGCGACGCCGCTTGCGTCGCGTTACTCCAAACGAGAAGAGCAGTTCGACACGTCAATTTTCATCGGCGGAAGGGGAAAGCAGATGCAGAATCACAAGTCGGCAGTGCAACGAAACCAGGCACTCGCTAAAAAGTCTGGCGAATTCCTGATCGGAGGCGATCTTCGTGTTACGCGCCTGGGATTCGGCGCGATGCGAATCACGGGAGATGGAATTTGGGGAGAGCCTGCGGGTCGGGCTGAGGCCGTCCGGGTCTTGCGTCGCGCTGTCGAATTGGGGATCAATTTCATCGACACCGCGGACTCCTATGGTCCCGGCGTGAGTGAGGAGATCATAGCTGAGGCGCTGCACCCGTATCCGAACGGGCTGGTGATCGCCACCAAGGGTGGCTATGTGCGGCCAGGTCCCAACCAATGGGTTGAAAATGGAAAGCCAGAGCACCTGAGATCCGCCTGCGAAGGCAGCCTGCGCCGATTGCGCCTGGACCGGATTGACCTTTATCAGTTGCATCGAATCGATCCAAAGGTCCCGGCTGAAGATCAGCTCGGCACTCTGAGGGATTTGCAAGCGCAAGGAAAAATCAAATACATCGGTTTATCGGAAGTGAGCGTGCGACAAATTCAGCATGCGCGAACGATTGTTCCGATTGTGAGCGTTCAGAATCGTTACAGCGTCACCGATCGCGGATCCGAAGATGTTCTGGAGTATTGCGAAAAAGAGAAAATGGGTTTTATTCCGTGGTTCCCACTGGCGGCCGGTCGTGTTTCCAGTTCTGAGAGCCCTATCAGTCGTATAGCAGCGCGATGGAAAGCTAGCCCATCGCAGTTGGCTCTGGCATGGCTGCTAGCTCGATCTCCGGTCATACTCCCGATCCCAGGAACTTCCAGGGTCGAACATCTCGAAGAAAATGTGGCGGCAGCGGAGTTAAAGGTTGACGTAAACAAATGGCAGGAACTAGACCGTATGGCACGTGCCAGCTAGGAAAGAGCAGCATTCCCGAGGTTGGGATGATGGATCATGCCACCCACCTGCATGGTACCGTGAAGAGGGAGCAAGTTGGCGAACTCACGATTCTGACGCCAAATCTGCGACCAGCCTCGATCGCGAAGTGAGCGTCACTGACCACTGATATACGGAAGGAGCGCATGACAACGCTGCAGGAATTCAGGTGTGAAGTCTGTGGACTGATTGCCAGCAATCCCATCCACTGGTTCGTGATTCGATGTGGAGATTCCGATCTTACCGTGTACCGATGGAGTTCTGAAAACGCCAACGCGGCCGGAGCCCGGCACTACTGCGGTGAAGCCCACGCCGAGGTATATATCAGTCGCTGGTTTGACTCAGTGTGCGCGCCGCCGAAGCCAAATTTTACCTAGCGCCTCGCCGGTGAGTCATCGATTCGCAACCACTGAACTGCGCGGAGGCAGTTCTTCTCATCTTGCCAATGCTTCTCGAAATGGTTTTGCGTTTCGTTCCACGGCTCCATTTTTCGGAGTTTCGGCTCAAGACCTGCGGTACCAGGACGATAATAACCAAAACGTTCCCGGATTGGACAAGGTAACCTTGTCGCCGAGGTTGTGACCTCCATGGCCTCGAGGGACGGCCGATGGATAACCGGCCAGACAATTGATGCGACGGGCGGAGCATGCCTCTAAAAGTAGTCTCACCGAACTTCCGGATCGTCGGCTAGCGACCACCCGGGATTCATCGCGCCCGGTTAAATGCAAGGGTGTCACTCGTTATGAACTCTTTGCTGGCCTGTGGAATTGACCTCGTCCAGCCTCTCAGCGGCCTTCGAACTATCCTGCTAGACTCTTCGCGTCCAATTATTTTTTCATCGCGGCAATGGCAAGTATCGCTAGCTCCCGCAGCCGCCGGTCAAGTGCCTTCCGATCGCCCAGCACTTCTGGGTCGTGTTTGGCCCCCTCTGCCGTCCGCATCAAGATACGAACGATCTGCTCCACGGTGAGCCCCTGCGGAGGCCCTCCGATCGCCCCCGTTTTCTCAAGCGATCGCAAAAATCTTGCGAGCCGATTTCCGTATTCCGTATTCAGGTCGCCGATCCTCGCCCGCGCCAGCTTTGAGAAAGTCTCCTCCAGCTCTGGCATGTGCTCAGATTTGCTGAACAGCTCGAACGCCATTCCAAAGTAGGCATCGAGCAAACCAGTCAGCCGGTCCGCTGCCGTGCCATCCGCGCTCTCGGCGGCAGCGCACCGTCGTCGCACCTGGTTGCCGAGATATTCAAGGATTGCCAGAAAGACCGCCGCTTTGTTCTCAAAGTGCAGGTATACCGTGCGCTTGGCCACCTGCGCCGCTTGGGCAATATCATCCATGGAAGTCTTGCGATATCCGTACCGGGTAAACAGCTCCAGCGCCGCCAGCACGATGGCATTTGGCTTGGCCGAACCACTCTCCCTTGCGCCTGCATTTTTTTTCTGAACCTTTTTCACTGGCATCCCATCCAACTATACTGAGTATACCAGAAACGACTATACGGTATACTAAAAAAATCAAGGAGCAAGAGACATGAAAAAGGTAGCGGTGGTCACGGGCGCCTCGGCCGGGATCGGCGAGGCAACGGTAAAGAGACTCATTGAGCTGGGCTACACAACTTATGCCGCGGCGCGGCGTCTGGAGCGAATGGCGAATCTCAAGAAGCTGGGGGCAATTCTACTGCCGCTCGACCTCACCGATGACGGTTCCATCGTCCAGGCGGCCGAGCGAATCCGCACCGAACAAGGCCGCATTGATGTCCTCGTCAACAATGCCGGCTACGGGTCCTACGGAGCGGTGGAAGACGTCCCTCTCGACGAAGCGCGCCGTCAGTTCGAGGTCAATGTTTTCGGCCTTGCCCGGCTTGTCCAGCTGGTCACACCGCTCATGCGGCAGCAGCGGTCGGGAAAGATCCTGAACGTGTCGTCGATTGGCGGCAAGGGATGGGAACCACTCGGGGCCTGGTATCACGCCGCCAAATTCGCTGTGGAGGGCTTCAGTGACTGCCTGCGCATGGAACTCATGCCCTTCGGCATCGACGTCATCGTCATTGAGCCCGGCGCCATCCGTACCGAGTGGGGCCAGATCGCCCTTGCCACCCTGCAGCAAGCGTCCGGCCATACCGTCTATGGCCCTCAGGCCGAGGAAAAACGGGCGCTGTTCCTGGCGGGCGCCAGTTCGGCGTCGGATCCCGACGTCGTAGCTCGCGAGATCGTCAAGGCCATTCAGGCCTCGCGCCCCAAGACCCGCTACGCTGTGGGCGCCCATGCCAAGCCGTTGGTATTCATGTCGACGTTCTTGCCCGACCGCTTTAACGACTGGTTTATGGGCACCATCACCAAAACTTTGCTGAAACAGCAGCGCAGGAAAACAGTCACTCAGGTCGCTTGAGACTCTCAGGGAGTTCTCGTGAACCGGTGAGGGGTTGCGGATGGACCGTAATATCGCTGCGGGTAACGGAAAAACAGAAGATAACCGACTACTTCCTGTTGGAGTGAATGGCACACGCGCAGTTTATCGGCAAGCGAATTTCCTACGACAGTGCGAATCGCGAGTTGAGGAATCTAATGGAACGAAAACGTTTAATCGGTCTCATTGCAGTGATTCAGTCTGTTCTTTGTTTGATCCATCTTCTGTTTTATGAAACGTGGATATTTTCGCCCGCAGGACGCGATACTCACGGGGCCCTGTGGATCATATTGGTCCTTGGCTTTTTGTCGGTGAACTTTGTCGCCGCTTCGCTGCTAGCCTTTCGCTATACAAACGCTGCTCTGCGGGCGTTTTATAGGGTTGCTGCGGTTTGGATGGGTCTGGTCAGCTTCCTCTTTCTCGCGGCGGTTGCCTCCTGGATAATTTTTGGAGTTGCTCGGCTAGCCGGCCTAGACATGAACTTCCATCGGACGGTGGAATTGCTGTTGGGTGCTGCAGTAGTGGCTGGACTCTATGGTGTTTACAACGCAAGTTGGACCCGGATCACGCGAACGACGGTGCGGCTCGCGAACTTGCCTGCCGCCTGGCACGGGCGAAGAGCGGCACTGATCAGCGATGTGCACCTAGGGCACGTACGAAATGGCAGTTTTCTACGGCGCTTGGTTGCGAAGATTCTAAGGGAAGAGCCAGACGCGATTTTTATTGCTGGTGATTTGTATGACGGGACTGCCATCGACGCGCGGCGAGCAGCGGAGCCATTGAACGAGCTCGTGGCGCCACAGGGTGTGTATTTCGTCGCGGGAAATCATGAGCAATTTGGGGACGACAGCAAATATCTGCATGCCATTGCGGCGGCCGGAGTCCGCGTGCTCAAGAATGAGAAGGTGGAAGCGGACGGTTTGCAGATTATTGGCGTGCCGTACCGGAACGCAACCCAAATCGGAAGGTTTGCGTCGGCGCTACACGGCATTCACTTGGATCGCGATCGCGCGAGCGTTCTGTTGACGCATGCGCCCGACCATCCGGAGATCGCGGAAGCGGCTGGCGTTTCCCTGCAGCTATCCGGGCATACCCATCTTGGGCAGTTCATACCTTGGAGTTGGATGGCACGGCGGCTTTACCGGCAGTTTGTGTATGGCTTAAGCCAGATCGGGAGGATGCAGGTTTTCACTTCGAGCGGAGCCGGGACGTGGGGACCGCCGCTGCGGCTGGGATCGAATCCCGAGATTGTAATGCTCGAGTTCCAATTCCAACAGAGCTGAAGAGATCTCAGCTGCTACGAAAACCAGAAACAAAAGCAATGCAAGACTGAGTTGAGAGGTGGTAATACGTGAAGGTGATTCTTCTAGGGGCGACGGGTATGGTCGGACAGGGCGTCCTGCGCGAATGTCTGCTCGATCCCGAGGTGGAAAGCATCCTCACGATTGGGCGCAATGCCACCGGACAGCAGCACGAGAAACTGCACGAAATCGTACACGACTATCTTTTTGATCTGTCCGCAATTAAGGCTAGGCTCTCGGGCCACGAGGCATGCTTCTTCTGCCTCGGTGTCTCCGCGGCAGGGATGAAGGAGGAGGCGTATGGGCGCGTGACCTACGATCTCACGACCTCGGTGGCCAGAACATTATCCCGGCTCAGCCCCGGCATGACGTTTATTTACGTGTCGGGTGCGGGCACCGATAGTACGGAGCGCGGACGCATGATGTGGGCGCGGGTGAAAGGCAAGACAGAGAACGCGCTGTTGCAGATGCCTTTCAAGGCTGTATACATGTTCCGTCCTGGTTATATTCAGCCACTCCACGGAGTACGGACCAAGACGAAGTGGTACGGGGCAGTTTACGCCGTGATGGGGCCCCTTTATCCAGTATGGAAGTTGCTTTTCCCGAAGTACGTGACAACCACGGAATGCGTAGGTCGCGCGATGCTGAAGGTCGCCAAGCGGGGTGCTGCTAAATCTGTGCTGGAGAACCAAGACATCAACAGTATTTGAGTATTCCTATATCGATTGGTGGTCGCGTAACGAAAAACTCGAATGGAACCGTCCTGTTAACATGAGCTTATGGTCATGAACGCAATCAGACGCGGGAGACTGTTGAACCTGAGCGTTCTCTCCGACGGCGGAAGCTAACCAAAACAATCGCATCGTCAAAGCCGAACAATGACCCGTCCACCGTTTAATCTCTTCGGAATGATATTCCGTCCGACTCCCCTGTGTTCCTGACCGTGCTAGGTTTTCACGTCCTTGCGGCGCTTGCTGCTGTCGTGACAGGAATTGTTGCGATGCTCAGCGCCAAACGCGCCGGTCGCCATCCTAGGTTTGGGACGTTGTACCACTGGTGCCTCACCATTGTCTTCCTGACCGCCACTATTCTCGCAGTAACGCGATGGTCCGAGGATTCCTACCTTTTTTTTCTGGGAGCAGCATCGTTTTCAGCGGCAACCCTCGGACGCGCCGCGCGGAGACAACGATGGCAAGGGTGGGTGCCGATACACATCACCGGGATGGGGTCGTCTTACATTTTGATGTTGATTGCCTTCTACATGGACAACGGCAAACAATTGCCAGTATGGAAACACCTTCCGAGCGCGACGTATTGGCTATTGCCTACCGCTGTGGGGGTGCCTCTTATTGTGCGTGCGCTGCTTCGGTACCGCAGGATTGGCGAACAGGGACACTAGTTTGGCAATCGGACACTACTTTATCCAACTCTGCACAAACAGTAAAGAAACTGCTGCATTGTGCCAAATGGCGTCGACGAAATTTCTCTATGCCCTTCTATAAAGATCGCGTCTATCCCCATCTTGTGACTCTGCTGGGTAATCCCAAACCTATTCAGAAGATCCGCCAACGTATCGTCCCGTTGGCGCACGGAACGGTCCTCGAAATCGGCGTTGGACCGGGTGTGAATTTCCCCCTCTACGACCCGATGAAAGTTAGCAAGATCTTTGCCCTGGAGCCCAACCCTGGGATGATTCGACGCGCAGAAGAGCGGCAGCGTGGAACTACGCTGGACATCGAATTCTTGAATCTACCTGGAGAACGGATTCCCCTGCCGGACGGCAGCGTCGATAGCGTGGTCAGCACGTTTACCCTATGCACGATTCCAGGCGTCGGCGAGGCCATTCGGGGAATCGGACGGCTCCTGAAGCCAGGCGGCAAGTTCATTTTCTTCGAGCACGGACTCGCTCCTGATCCCCCTGTTCGGCGATGGCAGGAAAGGACCGAGCCGCTTTTTCAATGGGCATTTGAGGGCTGCCACCTGACACGCGACATCCCGTCGCTCATTAGGGAGGGCGGATTCCAGATTGAGGAGTTGGACACAGCCTACCTCGCCCCGTTCCCCAAGTCGGGATCGCATTGCTTCTGGGGCGTGGCGCTTCCTAAACCGTGAGGTCGAGACGCTCCGTTCAACCCACGCAGAGCGTCACTTCACGCGCTTCCAGTGGCTCTCGGGATAAAGCGCACAGTCCTGGTTTCAGGCCGTCGAGAAGATCTAGCTATATGTCACTACATGAAGTTCCTCGAAAATGCGAACTTGTGGTTATATTATATAGCTATGAAACGTGAGATCGACTCCTTGCCAACCCGCCGCGCACGGCTCGCTTCAGTGCTCCGCGCCGCAAAGGAAGTGGTGTCGGTCGATATTGCGTGTCAGACACTCGGTATCGAGCGGCGTGCAGCGGCCAAGCTCCTATCACGGTGGAAACAGCAGGGCTGGCTTCGGCGGATAGGACATGGGCTTTACGTTCCCGTCCCGTTGGACTTAGCTGGCAGCGAACAGGTGATCGCAGATCCCTGGGTCCTCGTACCAACGCTCTTCAATCAATGCTACATCGGCGGCTGGACGGCCGCCCATCATTGGGAACTCACCGAGCAGCTCTTCAATGAGACCCTGGTCTTCACTACGCGGCGGGTTACAGAAAAGCGCGTGATCGCCCACGGTGCGGTTTTCGTGTTGCACAACGTGAAGCCGAAACGTTTCTTCGGATTGAAAACGCTGTGGCGCGGTTCTGTAAAGGTATCTATATCGGACCCCGCACGCACGCTGGTCGATATGATCGCCGCGCCCGAGGTGGGCGGTGGCATCGCCCACGTAGCTGATAGCCTGAGCGGGTATCTCGAAACTAAGACCGCTGATCGCGACTTGTTGATCCGGTACGCGGGGCAGTTCAATAACGGCGTCATCTTCAAGCGCCTCGGATATCTTGCGGAAACGCGGCTGCACGATGCAAAGCTCGCTGCCGAGTGCCGCTCCCGGTTGACACAGGGTTATGCCCGGCTCGATCCCGCGCTTCCCTCGAAAAAACTCGTCACGGCCTGGCGTCTCTGGTTGCCGTCAGCCAGGAAACAAACGGCCTCATGATCGACCGGCGCGAAATCCTCGAAACCGCGTCGTCGTTTTCTCTGTTGCCTAACATTGTCGAGAAGGACTACGTCCTCGGCTGGATGCTCGCGGGCATAAATGCGCATGACGAACTTGCGGAAAGCTGGGTATTCAAGGGCGGCACGTGCCTCAAGAAGTGCTATTTCGAGACCTATCGGTTTTCAGAAGATTTGGATTTTACTCTGCGCAATGAAGAACACCTCGACCAGGAATTCTTACAGACGGTGTTTGAGGAAGTCGTCGCCTGGGTGATGGAACAATCTGGTCTCAATATTCCCGCCGACCAGCTCGAATTCGATATCTATGACAACTCCCGCGGACGTCCCAACTGCCAGGGCAAAAAAACGTACCGCGGACCGGTGTCGCCGACTTCGGGCGGCTGGCCCAAGATCAAGCTCGACCTGACAGCGGATGAAAGGCTGGTGCTTCCGTCTGTCCGGCGCGAGGTCTTTCATGCGTACACCGATCGTCCGGAGGGGGCATATGGGCAAATTGCTACGCTTATGAAGAAGCGTTCGGCGAAAAACTGCGCGCGCTCGGAGAACGGACGCGACCACGCGACCTCTACGACGTGGTGAACCTCTATCGGCATACGGATAGCCGGCCAACCGCCGCTGTACTGCTTGACGTGCTTCGGCAGAAATGCGCTTACAAGGCGATCCCGGTGCCTACGCTCCAGACTCTTGTGCCCGCATCGTCCTGCTCTTGAAGCCATGTGGTCGGACATGTTGTCGCACCAGCTTCCCGTTCTTCCCCCGCTCAACGATTTCTGGGACGCGCTTCCAGAAATCTTTAACTGGATGACGAGCGGCGCGCCGATTCCGCAGCGCGCGCTTATCCAGCGTGGTCTCGGCGAAACACCGGTGCGCACACGCGTATTGCCGATGAACATTCCCCTTCGCTCGCGCTCCAATCTTGAGATCATTCGCTTCGCAGCGGCGAACTATCTCTGTGTCGATCTTGCCTATGATGGCAGTGTTCGCCGCATAGAGCCGTTTTCGCTGCGGCAGACGGCCGAAGGAAACTACGTGCTGGGAGCCATACGCAGTGATTCAGGGGAGTACAGGTCCTACCGCGTGGACCGTATGCAGGAAGCGACGGTAACTTCGCAAGTGTTCACGCCGCGTTACGCGGTTGAACTGACTTCGACGGGGCCGCTTAGCGTTGCGCCTTCAGCCGCGATGCCGCGCATGCCAAGGATGGGCCGTTTACCGAGAACCAGACATCAAGGGCCAACCTACGTCTACCGATGCACGGTTTGCGGAAAGACATTCAACAGGAAAAGGATGGATGGCTCTCTCAATCCTCACAAGAATCGTCAGGGCTCTCCATGTTACGGGCGGTATGGCGTGTACGTACGCACGAAGTATTAGAGCTCCACTGCTGTTCCTAACGAGCGTCCAGCTGCAACATCGCCAAACTGGGCGTGGGGAATGACTACTCGCAGCAAGTCCTTGCCTTCATTCCATCAAATCTGGCAATCGCCGACGGCGCAAGGCCGTACCGGATTTTGCCGGGGTACTCGAAGAGGCGCGGCACAAGGCACTTGAGGTCGAGGCCATGCGGGCCGGTATCGTTGAGACACGGCCCTAACCGACCAATATTCCTCCCAAATGGCTAGGGGTCGACAGTGCGATTGACAACTATCTTGAATTCATCAAGAACCACCGCGCACCACGCACGTACCTTACGTACCGCTACACGCTGGAGACGCTCTTCCGTCAATCCTGCACGACGAAATCGGTCGAGGACGTTTCGCGTGAGGACATTTTGAAATTCATGACCTATTGCTACACGCAGGGCCTGGGCCACCGTACTGTGTAAGACAAACTGGTGGTAGTCCTGCAGATGCTCAAACGGTATGACAGAACCAAGTTGATCCAGCCGAGTGACTGGCCGAACTATGTCGAGAAAATTCGCCCGATTTACGAGCCAGAGGAGATTCAGACCCTGTTGCGTCACGCCAATGACGATGAGGCAATTTTTCTAAAGTTCATGGTGGGATCTGGATGCCGTGACCGGGAAACGCAGTCTGTGACTTGGCGCGACATCGACTTTCACAACAGCGTGTTTCGCGTTACGACGAAGCCTATTTGGGGATTCAAGCCAAAGAACTGGGGAGAGAGGTCCGTGCCCTTGCCAACTGCGCTGATCCAGCAACTCAGCGCGGTGAAAGAGCGACGCAACGCACTGCCAGCGCAACTACTTTTTCCGAATTCCAAGGGGAAACCTGATTCGGAAACCGACATGATTGTCAAACGGGTAGCTGAGCGCGCAAAACTGAATTGTGGTCAGTGCGTTACAAAGCACGGGAACAAATGTTCTGAAGGTCCCTATTGTCAACACTATTTCCTGCACAAATTCCGTCACACGTTCGCCACAGAGCACCTGCGGCACGGGGTAGATATTCGTACTCTCCAGATTTGGATGGGGCACAGGGATATCAAATCAACCATGGTCTACTTGAAAGGTGTCCAGTCGAAGGATGTCCTGGAAAAGATCAACGCTGGAGCACTGGCCGGATATGTGGCGTGAGTTGCATTCGCGTCCGTCATTTCTTGAGCAGAATAACGGCATCCACGAGCAGACATTTAGCTTGCACTCCATCGAGCTCAGGCTTGGACGCTAGGGACATCCGCCTGCGGTTCGAGGTTGGGCAGGGCAGGAAGACGTTCCGCTCACGAGACTTACAGCATGTACTGAACATCAGAGCCTAAGGTCGGATAACCAAAAATACTGTGTTTCAACTTGCTGGCGGGAACTTCGGTTTGCATGGCCAGAGCGAAGACGTTAATCAGTTCGTCAGCGTGCGGGCCAATCAAATGGGCACCAAGAAGGCGATCACTTCCTTCTTCGATGAGAACTTTGAAGCCCGAGCAATCCTCCGCTACCCTGCGCGATGAGTACCAGCCGGACGTATCTTCCTTGTTGATTCTAAATTTCAAGCCTTTTTCCTTTGCGGTGCGCTCCGAAAGGCCGACTGCTGCAAGTGGAGGAATGGTGAACGCGACGGTCGGTACAGCAATGTGCTCGACCTTCCTGTGATTACCCTTAAGCAAATTCGATGCAACAATTCGGCCTTCATATCCGGCCACGGGGGTCAGTTTGGGAAGGCCGGCGGCGGCAGCATCGCCAGCGGCGTAGACTGCTGGATTCGATATGCTCTGTAGATAATCATTCACTCGCACGCCGCGCTCTTCCGCCTGAACACCGGCAGCAGCCAAATTCAAATCATCAATCTCCGGAACACGACCGGCGCCGTGGACGACCAAATCTGCCTCGAACGCCTTCTGTCCGCTCCCAGTAGAAGCGTTGACGCGGATCTTGGCAGCCGGTCTCTCGATGGCTGTGACTTCGACCTTGACTTCAACTCCACCGCCAAGACGCTTAGTTTTTCTTACTAACTGGTCTACGAGATCAGGATCAAATCCTTCCAGCGGTCGCTCACCACGGTGCAGAATTGTGACCTCCGCACCTGCGCGTAGGGCAACGTGAGCAAACTCGAATGAGATGTAGCCTCCTCCTATAAAAACAATTCGCCCAGGCAATTCCTCCAACTCGAGGAACTGTTCGCTCGTTAATACGTGTTGCTCTCCCGGAACGCCCAGCGGTCGCGGCATCGCGCCCGCTGCAACAACCACATGACGACCCTCTAATACGTCATCACCTATCTGAATGGCTGTGCGGTCCACAAAGCGCGCGCGGCCATGAAAAGAAGCTATACCTGCTTTGGCAAAGCTCTGTTCCTGGCGCTTCGGAACTGGATCGGTGAAGGTGCGCTTAAAACGCATTAGTTCTGCCCAATCAATTCGCTCATCGTTAGCGCGGACACCGTAGCCGCTCATTCTTGATATCCAATCCTTGAGTTCGGCTGCCCCGACGAGAACCTTCTTGGGATCACATCCGCGCAAAGCGCAGGTTCCCCCGAAAGGTCTGGAATCAATGACGGCGACCTGCCAACCAGCGGTTCGACAGTGGGAAGCAACGGTGGAGGCGGCCGTGCCGGTTCCGATTACAACGAGATCGAATTGCTTTCTCATGGGGTTCGGTTTCTCTCGTCAAACTTGCTGAGTTCAGACGCCGCTATCGCTGACCGGTTTCAATAGGCGTAGCGTCGCGGGTTTGGGAGGTGTGCCTCTTGAATTCCTGAATCGCGCGGGTAATGTCGCCGAGGCAGCACGCTCCGCTGGGGTTCTTCACTTCACAGGCGCAAAAGCCGCCCTGAACCTCAGCCTTGATCTTCTCAAGGATAGTGGTATTGCCGGTGGCATCCATATCGCGACGAATATCCTCGCGGTCGTATTCGAAACAGTAGCAAAGGGGAACTGGGCCTGTTGTCTCTTTGGCTCCTACAAGTACTTTCAGGTCCGGCTTCTTAAACAGGACTCGATCGGAGAAGTAGACGACTTCACAGTCCGGAGTTCGGCAAAACAAGAATTGAGCGGCGGCCGGGACAGCCGTGTGGTCTCGAACCAAACTCTTGACCGTAAGCGTGGCCACTGCTTTGCATTTTGTCCTGCACTCTGGACAGAGGCCCGGTTTACCAGAAGGAAGCGAACAGGGCTGGTTCTCCGCGACTGAGCAGCAATTCGAATTCACCTCTTGTTCCTTCACGCTGAAAACTCCTCCGCTATGCCGCCAACAAACCTGCCGTGTAGAGGGCTTCGTTCCTTCGGCGGGCCACGACGCTCGCCTCATCAATCGACAGGAGGAAGGTGCCCGGATGCTGCGCAACCCAACTCTCGGCGCTCTGCCGCGAGGGAAAGAAGTGGATGAAATGACAGAAGGCAGTCACGACATTCCTCTGGACGGCTGCAGCGTCGGGAAGGAGAAAGGACATTTGGGTATCGGCGGGTTCAACCTGCTCCACGCGCTCCGGCGACACTGTCAGCCGCACAGTCGCGCCAGAGGCCGGGCTGATGGATTCCACATCGGCGGACTGACCGAGTAACTGGGGCAGGAATGTCAGAGAACACACTGGGCCAGCTATCGAGAATCTGGCTGACGGTCGCAATCGCGATACCCGTTTGTTGGGCTAGCATGGCACGTGAGACCGGGACACCTTGGGCCAACAGGCGGTAGAGCTTCAGCGAAAGGCGTTGTTCCACCAAGCCGAGCGCAGGCCAGAGCCGAACCGTGTCCGTTACCAAACCATCAAGATTGATTTCGGCCTCTGTTGACGCAGTCAGTTCGGGCTGAGCCTCAGTCCGAACAGAGTCTTTCGGAGCGCAGCACTGCGACATTTACTTTTTCCCTTCAGGTGGCTCTGGTTTGAATCCGGTGCGATTAATGGCCTCACGGAGCTGTTGTTCGTTGGTCTGTTCATCGTCGTATACAACGGTCGCGACTCCCTTTTCGTAACTGACATCGGCGCTCTTGACGCCTTTGACTTTCGTCAGTGCGCTCTTGACGCTCACTGAGCACGCGCCGCAGGTCATGCCGCTGACCTTAATCTCCGTCTTGGCGTCTTTCCCAAAGGCAGAGGCGGCAAAGAGAAGCAAAACAAACAACGTAGCAAGTGATTTCATTAGGTGTGTTCTCCTTGGATTGGATGGGCGCGGTAGCCCGCGTCCCGAATGGCTTGTTCAAGCTGCGTGATGGTGATTTTGTCGACGTCGAATTCTACCGTTGCCCGCTTCTGTTCGTATGACACAGCGGCGCTGCGGACGCCATCAAGACTCCTTAGCTTGTTCTCGATAGCCGTTGCGAAGGCTGTGCAATCCATGCCGTCGACCGTGAAGCTGGCCTGGTTAACGCGCGGCGTGTTTGCCCTCGTTTCCGAGGCTTTGGTCGAAAGGAGCAAATTGGCAACAGGTTCGGAATAATATGGAAATGCGGCAACAATGAGCACAACAGCAGTTGTAATCCGTAGCCAAATGCGTCCTGTTCTGTTTGTCGCTGGTTTCTCGCACACCGATCCCGGTTCGCAGGCATGTTTCGGTCTGCGGTAGGCGAAATAGAATCCGAGTCCCAAGAACAAGAGAGTAACCCCTAGCAGGTAGGGCCGCCATGCGGCGAAGAAAGCTGAAGCACCGACGATCCCAGCTCCAGCCAACGCAAACACGATGGGCAAAATGCAGCAAAGACTTGCGGCGATGCCCGCTATCAAAGATGCTCCGATAAAGGCTTTGTCCTTCATTTTCTCTTTCTCGGGATTGCGCGGCTGCCCGGTCCCACCTCTTTTGCCTTGGCGATCACTACAACGGGCTTTAGTTCGCTCTCCAGCGTTTGGCAGCTATCCAGGGCGGGCGCATATTTCACGAGGTGCTTCTCAATTCCCGCCAGGATCGGCTGCAGGTCTGAATTGAGCCGGTAGACTTTGTTCTTGCTGTTCCACTCCCATTCCACAAATCCGCAGTTCAGCAGGCAGGCCAGATTGTGAGAAACCCGGCTCTGCTCAATTCCGAGCTTTTCGACCATCTCGTTTACGTAATGCGGCCTGTCCCTCAGCAATTGCACGATTGAGAACCGGGTCTGATTCGAGAGAGCCCGGAAGAACTCCCGGTAAAGTCTGGCCTCCAAGTTGACCTCCAGTGATATGATGCATCTTGCATATGACAGGTTACACATATAAACTGCTGGGCGTCAATTGCTGAGGAGGCGCATGCAGGGCGAATTCATCGGAAAGGCTTCAAAGGATACTGGCCTGAGTATTGACACGATCCGTTTTTATGAAAGTTTGGGCTTGATTGAGCATCCAGCCCGCACGAAGGGCGGGTTCAGACGTTTCGGTGCTGAGGATATTCGGGATCTGCGAGTCATCAGCAATCTGCTTGATCTTGGCTTCTCATTGAGTGAGTTGAAGCGGGTGCTCGGCTTGCGACGTAGACATATGGACAACTGCATCGACGTCCGCGATCTTTTGCGAAGGAAGCTCGTAAGGGTGAGGGTTAAAATTCGTTTTTTGCGGCGACTGGAATGGGAACTCCGAAAGGGACTGCGAAGACAACCGCTCACCTAGAACACCACGGGTACGTCAAACGAGAAGTGGCGTGGCCAGCATTGGTTGGTTCAAACCGAGAGTGAACAGGGATCTCCGCCTGCTCTAGGGTTTACCTCCCAGAGTGAACCGTACCCCAAGCCGCGGCACGCGGCCCCAGACCCAGGAGGTCGCGTCTGCCGTCCAGACAACTTTTCGGAAGAAATCGCGGTCGAGAGTCGTTATCACACCAGAGAGTGCTGAACGAACAAGTAACGGCACTATATAACGACCACCATGAAGCAATTTGCCGCTTCGCGCTACTTCTTCTTGGCAATCGAGGAGATGCAGAAGAAGTGGCCCAGGAGATTTATGCGAAGTTGCTGGAAGAGCGCGCAGTGTTGCCGTCTCCGTTCAGCCGATCCTGGCTCTTTAAGGTTGTGCTTAACACATGCCGGGATCAGCGGAAATCTTGGTGGTCTCGGCTGCGGAGGAATTCTGCGGACGTGACCGTATTGGAGGGCCTCATGGATCATCGCCCGACGCCTGAGGCTGCGGTCCTCGATTCGGAGCGAGAAGTGATGCTTATGGAATTACTCAAGAGCTTACCCTTTCGACTTCGTGTGCCCGTAATTCTGCGAGATATAGAGGAGCTTTCGTACGAAGACATCGCCGCAACCCTCGGCTGCGGAATTGGCACGGTGAGTTCCAGGTTGAATCGGGGAAGGAAGATCCTCGCGCAGAAGCTTCAAAGGAGCACCACGTGAAGGGACTCAAGGCGCACTGGACGTTGCGACGCTGGCTGTCGGCATATCTCGATGGAGAGTTGACCGGGGATTTGCTTCAGCGGGTTCGTGAGCACGTTGTGCGCTGCCAAGCCTGCGAGCGCAACCTAGAAGATATCCGCAGGGGGCGTAATCTACTCATGCACCCGGAACTGTTCCATCCTCTTGTTCCCGGCGCTTCCAGGGCTTCGGCGTTCCGGAGTCTTCGTTTGGTACGTCGGGCTAGTGTTGCCGTGCTTGCCGTAACAATCATTGCGGTATCAGTCTGGTGGAGTCTCCCTTCCGTACACGCGATGGATATCGACTTCTATGCAGCGCAGTTTCGAAAGACTGATCACTGCGTCTCTCCTTGCACGTCACTTGCGGAGACAACCCTTGCTGAGCTACGGGGGGCATCGCCCTTTGCGATTCAGTATCCCGCTTGGCTACCGGAGAGCATGGTTCTGCAAAGGGTGGTTCGGTATCGAACGCTCCTGGCTGAGGGAGTCGGCTTGATTTTCGCCGACCACGGGAAAGAGTTCTGCCTATTCCAGCAGCCGAGAAAGCTTGGAGTCGCCGCGGCCGGCAAGCGCACAAGTTCAACAAGAATTTGCGGCCAACGCTGCACCAGGATCGACGGCGACCGAGTGCAGTTGTTCAATTGGACCAAGGGAGGAATCTGCTTCGTCGTAGCCACCAATATGCCGAAGGGCGAAGTCGAGGAGGTGGTAAATTCCCTCTCCGAGTTGCACGAATGACGTTTTCTAGAAAGGAGGTGACCTATGATGGTACGCACACGCTGGTTCTTGCCTGCCGTTGCGCGCTGTGAGTGCGGCGCGAAACGGAAGTCCTGGGCACGACGCTAAACGGCCCGCAACGTTACGGTGAGCCCGGGCCGCCGTAACAAAACGCAACAGGAAAGCCAGCGGAGAGTGTCATGGATGGAGCGTGTCGGCCGTAGCCCATGCCCCGAGATGGAACGTGGGTTTTGGGCATACTGGGTGAACTGCGCGAACAGATTCGGACTCTGCAACTGCTGGAACGGCGACTGCGCGCCCTTAGTCGCGGCCTTAGCAAAGGACGCCACGATAGAGACGGCTCTAACGAGATTTGCAGCTTGATCGTAGGACTGCCGGAAGAAAAGAGATTCCGCGAACGCAACCGTAATACAACGATATGCGCCGATAGCGAGTGCAAGGGAACCGATGCTGCCTGCCACAGAAGACAAACAAAATGAGAGTGGTTTCCGTTCAAAGAGCACGATAGCCGCCAGCTTCGCGGCCTTGGGAAGCGTGGTGTTGGCGTCCAGTTGCTGCTTGCCGCTCTTGCCCTTTTTGTTCGCTGCGGGGACAGCAGGAACATCAGCTTTTTTTGTCAAGCTGCGGCCGTTCCTCCTGGCGGCCTCGCTATTGTCCATCGCCTTCGGCTTTTATCAAGGCTGGCGGGCGAAGCAGTGTAAATGCAAACCAAGTGTTCTCAGCAGATCTCTGTTGTGGTTCTCAACCATTGTCGTGATTGTCTTTACCCTGTTTCCGCAGGCGGTAGCAAACTTCGTAGCCAACGTGCTGGCCAGATGACATGAGGGGCGGAGGCATCATTGTCACGAGTGTGGCAGGAATCGGATTCATGACCTTTTATCACTTCAATCCGTTTCTCATTGTCGGTGGTGCGCAGGATTCCATTGCAAGGCTGCGTCCATTTCTCCTGGCGGGGTCGGTTCTCTCTGTTGCCGGCGGCTTCTATCAATCTTGGCCGCAGAAGCAATCGAGGGTACGTGGCTCGGGACTAAGCGTTTCTGTGCTTTGGATTTCAGCAGTGTTGGTGTTCAGCATGATTGTGTTCTCGCAGGCGATAGCAAACGTCCTGGCGAGCACATTGGGAGATTAAGCATGAGGCGCAAAGGCATCATCGTGGGAAGCATCGTGGTACTTGGACTTCTCGTTTTTTTTTACTTCTATGGAGGCAGCACCGTTCCGGATGGCCAGCAACCGCTGGTTCGTTTGAACAATTCAAACATTGCAGCGCTGAAGGACGCATTCAATGGATCCGCCAATTCGGTGCGAGTGCTCGTTCTCGTATCTCCGACTTGAGCGGTCTGCTTGCAGGGGGCCTCTGCAATCGAAAAGCTGCTCGACGAACAGCACGACTCAAGAATCCGCGTCTTTGTAATCTGGGAACCAGTGTTGGCGACCGACCTGGGAGCGCCTTCGACGGCCACATTGCGGCGAGCGTCTGATCTCAGGGTCTCTCAATACTGGGATAAGGAGCACATTGTATCTCGCTTGCTTGGCGAACGAGACCGGGCGTCTGTCGTTTGGGACCATGTTGCGGTTTATCAGCCGGGAAAACTTTGGGACCAAGCGCCACCAGATCCGGTTTATTCCAGGGTTCCGGTGATCCGCGGGATTGATGGCGCCAAAGATGCAGTCCGCCAGCTATTGCGCGGAACCGGACTGCTGGGTAAAGAAAGGTTTCCATTGGGACGAAGCCATTCTTTACGCTCCGTGCGAGCACTGGAAGGATGCACAGACTGCATTTTGGAACGGCCCGGTTTTTCGAATCGCTCCGGCGCTGGAGAAGTCCTTGAGCGAACAACATTGATCGCGGGCGCAACTTCAGATTGAGACGCCTGGGAGCCAGCACCAATGATGGAAATCTTTTGGCAAGACCTGCAACACAGCATGCGGCTGCTCTGGAGCAGACCAGGCTTCACCCTTACGGTGGTAGTCACGTTGGCTTTGGGCATCGGCGCCAATGCAACGATCTTCACTTGGATCAAGGCGGTTCTTCTTGCTTCTTTGCCCGGCATTGAGGAACCGGAAAGGCTGGTCGAGATTTGGGGTGCGACTCACAACAACTCAGCCCTCTCGATGTCCTATATCGACTACCTGGACTTCCGCGACCGCAATAACGTCCTCTCCGGTTTGATCGCCCACCAAATACTGCCTCTCAACCTGGGCCGCGGCGAGAAGCCAGAACGGGTGTGGGGAGGCATCGTTTCGGGCAACTACTTTGACGTCCTAGGCGTGAAGGCACTGATCGGGCGCACGTTTCTTCGCGAGGAGGATAGGACACCGAATACGCATCCGGTCGCCGTGATCAGCTATGGACTGTGGCAGCGGCGCTTCGGTTCCGATCCAAACGTTCTGGGACGAAAGATCACGTTAAACGAGCACGACTTCACGGTCATCGGCGTCGCTCCGAAGGATTTCGGCAGCCCCTTTGCGGGCATCGCGCTCGATGTGTGGACGCCAGTGATGATGAAGGACTACGTGGCTCGCCCGCATTTCTCGCTGACTGATTGCGGTAGTCGGTGGCTGATGGTCATGGGCCGCCTGAGGCCCGGTGCAACCGTGCCACAGGCGCAAGCGAATATCGCCGCAATCGCGAGTCACTTGCAACAAGAATACCCGCAAACCAACGAGCAAATGGGCGTGGCGGTCTACCCCGTGATGCAGTCACCGTTCACCTTGAAAGCGGCTATCCGACCAGCGCTTGCGATTCTAATGGCCGCAGTCGCGGTTGTGCTGCTGATCGCCTGCGCCAATGTTGCCAACCTGCTGTTGGCGCGCGCCGCCTCGCGGCGTAAGGAGATCGCGGTCCGGCTGGCCTTAGGCGGCAGCCGGGGGCGACTGGTGCGGCAAATGCTAACCGAGAGTTTTGTGCTCGCTTCACTTGGCGCTGCATTGGGGCTTACGATCGCGTTCTGGACATCCCGATCACTTGCGGCATTCCTTCCGCCCTACGCCAGTAGAGCTAGTTTTGATACTCGACCGGACGCAGTTGTCTTCGCGTTCACTCTCGGGCTGACAGTCGTTACGACTCTCCTTTTCGGCTTGGCTCCGACGCTGGCGGCATCCAAGCAGGATCTGCTCACAGCGCTGAAAGACAATACGGCGGTCGGACGCGGACCGCGCAAGGTTTCCCTGCGACACGTGCTTGTGATCACGCAAGTGGCTCTCTCGATGGTGGCGCTAATCAGCGCGGGGCTATTTGTCCGCAGTTTGCGGGAAGCATACAAGGCTGATCCGGGATTTGATCCTCAAGGCGTTCTGCTCGTTTCATTCGACCCGTTTCTGAGCGGTTACGATGAAATGCGCGGGCGCGAGTTTTATCGCCGTCTGATCGAACGCGTCAACACGACGCCGGGTATTCAATCAGCGACACTGGCGCGACGCTTACCCCTCACCGATGGCGGAATTGCGTTTGCAAACGTCGTGATCGACGGTTACGCGCCAGGTAAGGACGAAGACATGCGGCTCAACTATGAGACCGTTGGACCACAGTATTTTCGGACGATGCGCATCCCGCTCGTGCATGGCCGGGACGTCGATGAGCGAGATCAAGAGAGTACTCGGGGTGTAGTGATCATCAATGAGACGATGGCACGACGGTATTGGCCGGGAGGCGATGCTCTTGACGGGCGTCTAAAACTCACCAAGGATTGGCTGGAAGTGGTCGGCATCGCCAAAGATGTCAAGAACCGCAGCTTGAGCGAGGCTCCCCAGCCTTTTCTCTACGTGCCGTTGCTGCAGGACTATCGGTCTAACATGATCTTGGTCGCGCGCACGGCTATCGAACCAGAGAAAATGTTCCATGCGGTACAGGCCGAGATCGCTACACTCGACCCGGAAATGCCCGTGTTCGACGCCAAGACCCTGGAGGACCACATTGGTATCTCGCTGTTCTTGCAACGCATGGCAGCAACGCTCCTGAGCATCTTCGGCCTGCTCGCGCTTTCGCTTGCCGCCTTGGGGCTCTACGGTGTTATGGCGTATTCGGTGAGCCAGCGCACTCGCGAGTTGGGAATCCGCGTTTCAGTTGGTGCAAAACAACGGGACATCTTGAAGCTTATCCTTGGCCAGGGACTGATGTTGTCGGTAATCGGGGTGATCGGGGGCCTCATGATCGCGCTCGCTGTCACTCGCCTTTCGGCTCACCTGTTGTACGGAGTCAGCGTTGCCGATCCTATGACATTTACAGTCGTCGCAGTGATGCTACTCGGCGTCGCTTTGTTAGCAGCCTATTTCCCGGCGCGGCGAGCCACCAAGGTCGATCCAATGATTGCACTCCGAAACGAGTGATGCATCGGCCTTAACAAAAGCCGCTCGGGTCATTTCGAATCGTTCGCTGATCAGGGGTGGACAAGATCTATGGAAGAGAAAGTGATCCCCATTCTTCGCATTCAGGATGCCGGTGTTGCACTTGCCTGGTACAAGCGACTTGGCTTTGATCAAACCTCGGTGCATCGCTTCGAGCCCGGATTCCCGGCTTTTGTTACCATTGAGCGCGGATCGATGAAAGTGTTCCTGTCAGAACACAAAGGCGATGCAAGGCCGGACACACTGATATACCTTCAGGTCGCCGACGTCTATCCGATCGCAAAAGAATTTGGAGTCGAAGTAGAAGAAGCGCCATGGGGATTCGAAATCGAAGTTCGCGACCCGGACGAAAACCGGCTGCGAATCGGAATGCCTAAATCAGTATCAAATAGCTCGTGCTAGCTCCACCCTCCACCGGCCAACACTAGCGTTATTCCTTGGTATCGCACGCCACGGTCCCATGTTGGCCTTGGATTCCATTGGATTCCAACTCCAGCTGATTCGCTGATTCTAAGTCCGCGGCGCGTGGAGCACGCTACTCGATGCGGAGCTCAACTGCTATGTCATGGAGTCGGTCTTCTTTCTCGCTGCGATCTCCTAGTGCTCCCGGCAAGAGGTTAGGGCCAATTCGTCGGGGCATTTTCATACTTCCCGTGATTTTGGCGAGAACGATGGGACTCGAACCCGCGACCTCCTGCGTAACAGGCGTTCTACCCAACTCTGAACTATGCTCAACAAACACACAGCAATCACTGCCCAGTTTTTTAGCGCATTGAACTCTTTTTCCATGTCCCTTCCGTGACAGGGCATCTTCTCAGGTATTTGGACTACGGCTCCGAGCGATCTGTTACAATCAAAAGAGGATGGGGATGTTCCGGCCAGTTTGAACCATCTCTTCCTGTCGATTTTCTGGTTGGTGCTTTCTTGTTCATTCCCTATCTGGTTGAAACACTGGATTCTTGAGACTGTGTGGAAAGGAAAAGCAAATCGACGCCGCTTTTGGCTTTTAGTATAAGTTGTTTTAATACAACGATCTAGGGGACGTAGTTCAGTTGGTTAGAACGCTGCCCTGTCACGGCAGAGGTCGCGGGTTCGAGTCCCGTCGTCCCCGCCATATTTATCAAACACTTACGAATATGGCCCATCCCAACTGGGACTCAATTGGGGCTTGATCTCAGGCCACCTCACGTCGCTTGTTGATCCTGGCTTCCGTGAAAGAGCCAAGATTCTCCGCGCCTACCGCGTCGACCAGTCGAGCGTGTGCCCTGGTCTTAGCCTGTGTGCCAGCCCGCACGTACTTGTTCGTCACACTCAGATTGCTGTGACGCAAGTAGTCGCGGATCGTCACTTGGTGCTCACCCATCCCGGCCAACAACATCCCAACCGTGTGCCTGAAGCTGTGCCAGCCGACTCCCCGAACACCCAGCTTCTCGAACACCGGCTGGATCTTCTTTTTTAAGACCGCAGCCAGATCGAGAGGCTTTGTCCCTGGGAATTTCTTACGGCGGGAAGCGAATACAAAGTGAGTTGGCCCGGAATACGGAGCATGCGTGATTTTAGCGGCCGGGGCTGTCGGAGTTGTCCTACATGGAGTAGCTAAAGGCTGTTGCAAAACCCAGGGCTCAACCCCTTGATTGACGCAGGTCGATGAC
>WNFE01000779.1_pt1 | contig 56395 bp, 45 predicted proteins | sample 5400451 | NCBI WGS metagenome assembly WNFE01 (sample SAMN13153344, study PRJNA577476) | soil metagenome | isolation source: 200 cm saprolite under Douglas fir tree site 2 hole 2 | place: USA:California | collected 2015-04-18
GCCACGCGATCGAGCGCGCGGCCGCTGGGCACGGTCAGATCGTCGCCGTCGTCGGCGAGCCCGGCGTGGGCAAATCGCGTCTCTACTGGGAATTTACGCGCTCGCACCGCGCGCATGGGTGGCTCGTGCTGGAGAGCGCCTCGGTGTCCTATGGCAAGGCGACTCCGTACTTCCCGGTCGTCGAGTTACTCAAGAGCTATTTCCAGATCGAGGCTCGGGACGACACCCGCCGGACTCGGGAAAAGGTTACCGGGAAGATCCTGACGCTCGATCGCACATTGGAGCCGACGCTGCCGGCGTTGCTGACGCTGCTGGACGTCTCCGCCCAGGACTCGGGATGGACCGCCCTCGATCCCCCGCAGCGGCGCCAGCGCACGCTGGAGGCTCTCAAACGTCTGCTCCTGCGTGAGAGTCACGTCCAGCCCTTGCTCCTGGTCTTCGAGGACCTGCACTGGATCGACGGAGAAACGCAGCTTCTGCTCGACGCACTCGTCGAGAGCCTGGCCACCGTCTGCGTGCTGCTGCTCGTCAACTATCGGCCGGAGTACCGACACAGCTGGGGTGGCAAGACCTACTACACCCAGCTCCGGATCGATCCGCTGCCAGCCGAATCCGCGGACGAGTTGCTGGCAGCACTCCTCGGCAGCGACGCGTCGGTTCAGCCGCTCAAGGCGCTCTTGATCGAGCGCACGGAGGGCAACCCGTTCTTCCTCGAGGAGAGTGTCCGGACGCTCGTGGAGAGCCAGGCGCTGCTGGGCGAGCGTGGTGCGTATCGCGTGGCGAAGCCGCTCGCGACCATGCAGGTGCCGGCCAGCGTCCAGGCCGTGCTGGCGGCGCGCATCGATCGGCTACCGCTTGAGGACAAGCGGCTGTTGCAGTCCGCCGCGGTCGTCGGCAAGGACGTCCCGTTCGCTCTGCTCCAGGCGATTGCCGAACAGGATGAGAACACGCTCCGCCGCGGCCTCGCCCGCCTTCAGGGCGCCGAATTCCTCTACGAGACGAAGCTGTTCCCGGACCTCGAGTACACGTTCAAGCACGCCCTGACCTACGAGGTTGCCTACGGCTCGCTCCTCCAGGCGCAGCGCTGCGCGCTCCACACCCGGATCGTGGAGGCGATCGAACGGATCGAGCCGGATCGGTTGCTCGAGCACATCGACCGCCTCGCCTATCACGCCCTCAGAGGGGAGCGGTGGGAGAAGGCCTTCACGTACTTGCGCCAGGCGGGCGATCGGGCGCTGGGACGCTCCGCGTACCAAGAGGCGATGACGTCGTTCGAGCAAGCCCTGCTGGCGCTCCCACACCTGCCGGAGAGTCGCGAGCGTCTGAAGCAGGAGATCGAGATTCGAGTCGGACTGCGGACGTCCCTCCTCGCGCTGGGCAGGCTCCCCGCGGTCCTCGACCATCTGCGCGAGGCAGAGGCAGTGGCGGGGCGACTCGCCGACCAGTACCAGCTGTCGAGGGTCACGAACCTCATCAGCAGCCAGTTCTACTTCATGGGAGACCTCGATCGAGCGATCGAGTACGGCGAGCGTGCCCTCACGCTGGCCTCCACGCTTGACGGCGCCGACCTTAGGCTCTCCGCGACGACCCGCCTGGGCGAGGCCTATGGTGCCATGGGCCAGTACCGCCGCGCCGTGGCGCTCTTGACGGGCGCCGTCGCCGAGCCCGCGTTGAACCCAACATCCGCCCCAGGTTTCGGAGCGCTGCATCCCACCATCCCGTTGACGAACCTGGCGCGGAATCTGGCGGAGTTGGGCGACATCAACGAAGCGACAGCGAAGGCCGAGGAAGTCGTCCGTATCGCCGAGACGACGGATCACCCGTGGAGCCTGACCGTCGCGTATCAGGGAGCCGCCAGCGTCGATCTCCTCGTCGGAGAGTTCGAACGCGCGCTCTCCAAGGCCTCGCGGGGTCTAGGCATCTGCCACGCCGCCGGCTTGAGGTTCACGCTGCCCGACTTCGTCTCGCTCGCGGGATCCGCACACGTGGGGGCTGGAAGGATCGACGAGGGCCTCCCGCTGCTTGAGCGAGCGGTCGAGCTGGATGCCGCGATGGAACGACGAGGCCTCTATCATACGCGCCGAATCGTCCGGCTCGGCGAAGGCTATCTTCGTGGCGGTCGCCTGGCGGACGCCGCCCTCGCCGGCCGACGCGCCCGCGACCTCGCGCGGGAGAAAGGCGAGCGGGGCAACGAGGGATGGGCTCTTCATCTCCTCGGCGAGGCCGGCGCGCAACTCGAGCCCGGGACCTCGGCAGAAGCCGAACGGCACTACCAGGATGCGATGAAACTGGCCCAGGAGCTGGAGATGCGCCCGCTGCTGGCACGATGCCACCTCGGGCTCGGCCAGTTGTATCGGCGGACAGGCAAGCGGCAGGAGGCCATGGAGCACCTCACGACCGCGATGCTGATGCACCGCGAGATGGGCCTGCGGTTCTGGCTGGAGCAGGCGGAGGCGGAAATGGGTGAGCTGGCCCAATGATCATTGTGCGCCGATTCAGCCGCCAAGCGTCTACGGTCAAACTCCTTCAAAAAAGAAATGGCTTTGGAACCACAGGCCCCGTCGCGACCGACACGACTAAGACAAGGACGAAGTTTCCTGAAACATTGGTCAGTGGGCCGGAGCATCGGAGGCGCCCGTCGATTTTCGGTCAGCCGGTCTCGTCGTGGCCCATGAATCGCGCACCATGAGCCAGCGGGCATCTGCAAACGGTCAAAACCGAGGAAAGACGGTCTCGGTAACTTTCTTCTCGCCGGTCTCCCGAGTCTCTACGTCGCCCGTGGATCGAGCGCGTCGCGCAGCCGATCGCCGACCAGATTGATCGACAGCACGGTGACGAGAATCGCGAGTCCGGGAAAGGTCGGCAGCCACCACGCGACAGTCACGAAGTCGCGTCCCTGCGCGATCATCTGGCCCCACGTCGGGTAGGCCTTCCCGGTTCCGACACCGAGGAACGAGAGGGCAGCCTCTTGCAGGATCGCCTGCGCAACCTGCAGCGTGGCCAGGACGATGACACTGGACAGCGTGTTCGGCAGCATGTGCCGCAACACGATGCGCGCTGCGCCGGCGCCCATGGCGCGTGCTGCTTCGACGAAGTCGCACTCGCGCAACACGAGGACCTCGGCACGGACCACTCGCGCGTAGCGCTCCCACCCTGTCAGCCCGAGCACGAGGACTACCGTGGTGAGGCTCGGACCGAGCGCAGCGACAAAGGCGAGGGCGAGCAAGAGCGAGGGGAACGAGAGCATGACGTCCACGACCGTCATGATTACCGTGTCCACGCGGCCGGCGGAGAAACCGCTTATCAACCCCAGCCCGACCCCGAGCGTGGACGACAGCGCGACCGCGCAAAGACCGACGAAGAGTGAGATCCGCGCGCCGTGGATCATACGGCTCAACACGTCGCGGCCGATGTGATCGGTCCCGAGCGGATGCTCGGCGTGCCCGCCGGGGAGCCAGACCGGAGGGGTATAGCGCCGCGCTAGGCTCTGCCGCCCCGGATCGTGCGGCGCCACCTGCGAGGCGGCTATCGCGGCGGCTACGATGAGGAGCAGCGCGCCCGCACCGGCAAGCGCGAGTGGACTGCGGGCAAGCCGCTGCCACGCGCGGGATGGCGCGGCGACCCATGGCGCTTCGGCCGCGCCCCCAATGGCGAGCGCACCGGTGGTCATGGCGCTACCGCACCCTGACCACGGGGTTCAGCCAGGCGTAGAGCAGGTCGATGGTGAAGTTGACCGTGACAACGATCATCGCGAGCAAGAAGACGCTTGCTTGCACCACCGGAAAATCGAGCTGGCCGATCGCGGCGACGATGAGCCGGCCGACGCCGGGGATTGCGAATACCGTCTCGGTAATGACCGCGCCGCCGAGTACGACGCCGAACTGGAGGCCCACCACGGTGACGACGGGTAGCGCGGCGTTCCGAAGGGCGTGCCGCCAGATCACCGTCCGCTCCGAGAGCCCTTTCGCCCGTGCCGTGCGCACGTAGTCGAGCGTGATAACGTCCAGCATGCTGGAGCGGACGATTCGGAGCTGCACCGGCGCCAGGAACACACCGATCGTGAGCACGGGCAGGATGGCGGCGGACCAGGTTCCCCACCCCGAGACCGGCAGAATCCGCCAGGTTGCCCCGAAGAGCAGCATCAGCATGATCCCCGTCCAGAACACAGGCATGGCCTGACCGAGGAGGACGAGCGTGGTGACGACATGATCGACCGTCGACCCACGGCAGACCGCGCTCAGGATGCCCGCAGGCACCGCGATGGCGAGGGCGACGGCCATCGCGAAGCCCGCCAGCGTGAGCGTGGTCGGCACCCGTGCGAGTACGAGCGCCATCGCGGACTCGCGGTGGTAGAGCGAATCGCCGAAGCGCCCGCGTGCCGCGTCGGCGGCAAACCGAACGAATTGCACGACGATGGGGTCATCGAGCCCAAGAGTGCGTCGTAGCGCCGCGCGCTCGGCATCGGGCGCGTCCGGCATCATGAGCGCGACGGGATCGCCACTCGCGTGAAGGATCGCGAATGTGACGAGCGACACGCCGGTCGCGACGACGACGGCGCGGAGCAAACGACGAACGAGCACGCGCGTCACGTTGGGATCTCCGGCACCCCTTCAACGACTGCGATCTCGTCGACCGGAACGACCCGCGTGAGCCTGAAGCCCGCGCGTGCGAAGAGCGCCCGAAATTCTTCCTCCGAACGCTCCCGTCCGCTCAACCCATGCATCATCTGGAGATCCCACAGAACCGTCGCCAAGGCGTGGGCCGCATCGAGGCCGAACACGCGCTCGATGAGGAGTAACCGTCCCGACGGCGCCATCGCGTGCCGGCAATGGTCGAGGATCTTCACCGCCGGATCGTCGTCCCAGTCGTGGATGATCATCGACATGACGTAGGCGTTCCCGCCGTCGGGTACACCGTCGAAGAAGCTGCCGGCAACGACGCGGCAGCGATCCGCGACACCCGCGGCGGCGAGGATCGGCGGTGCGCCCGCGACGACGTGTGCCTGGTCGAAGAGCACGCCGCGCACGCTAGGGCACGAGGCGAGGATGCGGGCCAACAGGCTGCCGCGGCCGCCGCCTACGTCCACGACGGTGCTGAACGCAGAGAAGTCATAGGCGGCGACCACGGCGCGGGCACGCTGCGACGATCCCTCCTGCATGGCATCGTCGAAGGTGGACCCATCGTTCCCGCCTCCGGCCCGAAACGTCCACGCATCCGTCCCGTGTCGGCGCTGAAAGAAATTCTCACCCGTGCGGACCGTTCCGAGCAGGTCCGGCCACCGATCGTAGAGCAAGTCAGCGTGGAGAAGCACACGCGCCCGCGCCGAAGTCTCATGGCCTGCCGCGAGACATGCTCCGAGCGGCGTGAGAGCGAAGCGGCGATCGTCAATGCGCGAGACGAGACCAAGGCACGCCAACGCGCGGAGCAAACGGAAGAGCGATGGCTCGTGGACGCCGGCGGCCGCGGCCAGCTCCGCGCTGTCGCGCGGGCCATCGGCGAGCCGCTCCGCGATCTCGAGCCGCGCGGCGATGGCGAGGAGCTGGGTGATCCGGTAGCCCTCTGCCAGCTCGAGTAGCCGGCGCGTCAGCCTCCCGTCACCGGCGGCCGTCATCGCTTCACTCTCGCGTCGAACATCCAGAGCGCTTCATCCGGCCGCGCGCGGTAATCGAGCCGCTTCGACATCGCGAGCGTCTGGTGCTGGGCGAAGAGGAAGATCGTCGGTGCTTCACCGCGGATGATCCGTTGCATGCGCGCATAGAGCCGCTTGCGCTGCTCCGGATTCGGCGTCGTCTGCGCCTGGTCGATGAGTGTATCGAAGCCGGGAATGCGCGCGTACCACTTGCCGACCCACCCCGCCGGCTCGGTATGGTAGAGGGCATAAAAGATTCCGTGCGGATCGAGGTCCGCCCGGGCGAGGTCCCAGTAGTAGCCGTTCGTCGCCTTGCCTTCTCCCTGGAAGAACTTCCACCAAGCCGGTCCGAACTCCCAGCGCTTCGTGGTGGTCCGGATTCCAACTTCGGTCAACATCTGACCCATGACCTCAAAGTTCGTCTGATAGCTGGCACTCGCGCAGTGCAGTGTCATGTCGACGCCGTTCGGATAGCCGGCCTGTGCAAGAAGCTCGCGGGCCTTGTTCGGATCGTAAGGATACGGCGAGACCTCGGGGTCGAAGGCGAAGACCAGCGGCGCCAGCACCGTCGCAACTTGCACGGCACGCCCCCCCATGAGCTTACTGATCAGCGCCTGCTTGTCGATGGCGTAGTTCGCCGCCTGCCGGACGAGCTTGTTGTCGAACGGCGGCACCCTCATGTCGAGCGCGACGTAATGCACGCGCGTTCCCGGCACCGAGCTGACGTGCAGGTTCCGCTGCCGTTCGAGGTCCGGGATGATATCGGCGGGCGGCCACCACACGAGGTCGATCCCGCCGGTCTTCAGTTCGGCCATGCGCGTCGACACGTCCGGCAGACCTCGGACGACGAGATGTCGAAACGGCGGCTTGCCGCGCCAGTGCTGATCGAACGCTTCGAGGCGAATGTACTGGTCGCGCTTCCACTCCACGAATCGCCACGGTCCCGTGCCGACGGGTGCGGCGGCGAACGCCTGGTCACCGACCTTCTCGAGATACTTGCCCGGCACAATCGCGAATCCCGCGAGCAGGCCGATGAGCGCGGGAAAGGGCTTCTCGGTGATTAAACGTACGGTGTCCGCGTCGACGATCTGCACCGTCTTGACGCCGTGCAGCTGGCCGCCGAACGACAGTTTCTTCGCGGGATCGAACGCGCGCTGGAGGGAGTACTTCACGTCGTCCGCAGTCAGCGCGTCGCCGTTGTGGAATTTGACGCTGCGGCGCAGCTTGAACTCGAGCACGGTATCCGAGACCCACTTCCACGAAGTTGCGAGCGCGGGGTCCAGATCGCCTTTCGCCGTGCGCTGGACGAGCCTGTCGAAGATGTTGCCGTTGACGAGAGAGGCGTTCAGCTCCAGCACGTGGGGTTCCAAGGAGAACGGCAGGTTTCTAAAGCCAAGGGTGACCGTCTCGCTCGGCTGGGCGGCTGACGAACCCGAAGTGGCGAAAACCAGCGCGACAGCAAGGACCAAGATCCTCATAGACGTCCCTCCTGCGCGTCACCGTAGAAGCCCGCCGTCTGCGGATCGTCTGTGGCACCGTCTCATGGCCGTCTTCTCAACGTTGACAGTCCATGACCGGCTGCCGTTGTGTGTGGTAAGGTGGCGTCGTTTCATGCCTACGGCGTCCCTGAGCTTGCTCGGCGGCTTCGACGCCCGGCTCGACAGCGGGGCCACTCTCACCTTGCCCACGCACAAGTACAAGGCCCTCCTCGCGTTCCTCGCAGTTCCCGCCGGCCAGATGCATCCGCGCGACCGGCTCGTCGCGCTGCTGTGGGGCGACCACGATCACGAGCAGGGGCGGACGGCGCTCCGCCAGGCGGTGTGGGTGCTTCGCAAGGCCCTGAACAATGCGACCTCGGCGGGACTCGTCATCGATGGCGATCTGGTTGGCGTCGATCCGGCCGGCGTCACTGTGGACGTCGGGGAGTTCGAGCGTGCCGCTGCGAACGGCGCACCCATCGACCTCGAGCGCGCGGCGGCGCTCTATCGCGGGGAGTTCCTCGCGGGAGTTGCCGCACGCGAGACGCCGTTCGAGGAATGGCTCACGGTCCAGCGCGAGCGCCTCGGCGAGCTCGCCCTGCAATCCCTCGCACGATTGCTCGGACACCAGAGGAAGATGGGCCTGCTCGGCGCCGCCGCGCAAACAGCGTTGCGCCTGCTCTCCCTCGATCCGCTCGAGGAATCAGTGCATCGCGTCTTGATGCAGACGTACATGGACCTGGGGCGCCGCGCCGCGGCGCTGCGCCAGTACCAGGCGTGTGTCACCGTTCTCCAGCGCGAGATCGGTACAGAACCCGACGCGGAGACACGCGCGCTCTACCGCGCGATCGTCTCGCAGCGTGTCGCGTCTGCGGTGCAATCGCCGCCGCGCGCGAGCGCGACCGATCGGCATGCGCACGCCGCGGCCGCCGCACCAGAGATGACCGCGCCGTTCATCGGCCGCAGACTGGAGATGACGCTCATCCACGAGGCGCTCGACGAATCCATCGCGGGCCGTGGCCAGATCGCCGTGATTCTCGGCGAGGCAGGGATGGGGAAGAGTCGGCTCGTCGAGGCGCTCGGCGCTGAGGCCGCCGGCCGCGGGGCGCGCGTCATCGTGGGTCACTGCTTCGACGCGGAGCAAGTATTGCCCTACGGCCCGTGGACCGACGCCCTGCGGCGGCAGGATCTCGCGGGCGATGAGCGGTTGGTTGCGACGCTCCCCGCGATGTCGCGCGCCGCTCTCGGGCGCTTCGTGCCAGAGCTCGTACCGGCTGAGCTCGTACGAGACCCATCGGGGGCGGATTACATGCAGGTCTTCGACGCCGTCGCGCGTCTCATCGAAGCGCTGGCCGCGCGCGAGCCGCTCGTTTTGGTCGTCGAAGATGCGCACTGGGCCGACGACATCAGCTTGCGGCTGCTCTCGTTTCTCGCGAGGCGACTGCACGGCGCGCGGCCAGTGCTCCTCGTGCTCACGGCGCGCGCGGAAGAGCTCGCGGACGCGCCCGCTCTCCGACGCGTTCTCGACGACCTCGATCGCCACAACGCGCCGCTGCACATCTCGCTGGCTCCCCTCGATCGGCACGAGACGGAGCAGCTCGTCGCGGCTCTCGGCAGCGGCCGCGATCAAGCGGCCCTCGTGCGTCTCAACGACAGCATCTGGTCGGCGAGTCAGGGTAGCCCGTTCATGGTGGTCGAGACGCTCAACGCCCTCCGCGACGGTGCCGACGCCGACGCGCAGGGCGAGCTCCCGCTCCCCGAACGCGTGCGGCGGATCGTTGCGCGACGCCTCGAGCGACTCAGCGTGCCCGCGCGCCAGCTGGCGGCGACCGCGGCGGTGATCGGGCGCGACTTCGGCTTCGACCTCCTGCATCGCGCCTCCGGGGTTGGGGTGAGCGACGCGGTCGAGGCCATGGAAGAACTGGTGCGGCGGCACATTTTCGTAGAAGCGGCCGCGGGCTTCGACTTCGGGCACGATCGAATTCGCGAGGTCGCTCGCCAGGCGCTCCTTGGCCCGCGGCGCCGCCTGCTCCATCGACAGGTCGCCGAGACCCTCGAAGCACTCTGCGGAGAAAATGTCGACGCGCACGCCGCCGTGCTCGGACACCACTATAGGCAGGCGGAAGTCTGGGATCGTGCGCTGTCGTACCTCGGCCGCGCCGGTGCTCACGCCCATGCCCGTGGCGCCGTTCGCGAAGCGGCGGTCATGCTGGCGCACGCGATCGAGGCGCAAGAGCGCCTCCCTGCCGGCAGCGTCTCGCCCGAGGAGAGATTCGATCTGCGCCTCCGGGCGGCACGGCCGCTCTACGCGTGCGGGGACATGATCGGGTTCGAAACGAGGATTCGGGAGCTCCGAACGCTCGCGGAAGCGCTCGGCGACCGCAGGCTCCTCGGCATCGCCCACGCGCACGCGTGCGAGTACCTGCGATCGGTGCACGACCATGACCGCGCACGCGAAGCTGGTGAGGCCGCTCTCGCCCTCGCGATCGAAGTCGGCGACGAGACGCTGCAGGATCAGGCAAACTTTCAGCTAGGCTGTCTGTACTCGTGGCGGGGAGACGAGCAATGCGCGCTCGGATATCTCGAGGCGGCAACTGCGAAGGCGCCGCCCTTGCCGCCCGTCGGCCCCATCGGGACCCTCACCCCGTACCTTCCCGCGCTCGGGCGGCGCCTCGCCGCTCTGGCCGCGCTCGGTCGGTTCGCGGAGGCTCGACGGGTCGCCGCGGACGCGATCCGTCTCGTCGACGCGGGAGCGAATCCGGCGGCCTTTCCTCTCGCGCAGATCGGCGGCATGTGCGTCCTTCAGGGAAACCTCAACGAAGGCATCGCGCATCTCGTCCACTCGCTCGACATTCAGCGGGAACACGGCTTCGCGGTGGTGCGCGCAGCGTCCATGGCCTTCCTTGCCGAAGCGTACGCGCTCGCCGGCCGTCAGCCCGAAGCCCTCGCGCTCCTGAACGAGACGGCCGACTGGGCCACGTCCATGCCCACGCCCGCGCAGCGCGGAGCCGTGCTCGCGCGTCTCGGATACGCCCTGCTACTCGTCGGCCATATCGAAGACGCGCGGCGGTTCGGAACGTGCGCGCTCGAATTCGCCACGCGCTACGCTGCGTGCGGCACTGAGGCCATGGCGCGACGACTGCTCGGTGAGGTGGCGTTGCATGAAGCGACGTCGTCTGCGGACGATTGTGCTGAAGGGCAATTGCAGCAGGCGCTCGCCCTTGCCGCGACGCTCGTCCTGCGGCCATTGGCCGCGCACTGTCGTGTCGGACTCGCGCGCGTGTACGAGCATCGAGGCAAACACCACGACGCGCGCGAACATCTCGCGAGTGCGATCGGGATGTATCTCGAGATGGAGATGCCGTTCTGGGCCGATCGCGCGCAGGAGCTGCTCGCTCCTCTCGCGTAGACGTCGGGGTGATCGAGGAATCCTGAGTGGCTGCGGTTGCTGGATGGGTCGGCAGATGAGGGCTATGCGGGGCAGATGAGGTCTTGGATTGGGGGTAAGATTCCCTCGAGCGTTCGGGCGGCACACCCAGGCGGCCACGGCCAGACTTAACTTAAACCCAGGCTCGAGGCTAACCAGGACCGGCTCGGCCCCAGGAAAACCAACTCCGATTCCCATTTTCCCAGAAGATTCCCACGTCGATTCCCACCTGATTCCCATGTCTTGAAGTCAGCGGAAGGACTCTCGGGCTAAGTTAGGTGGGATCGGCGATCAGAAGATGTCAATATCGAAGGTAAGGCGAGTCGATTTCGGTGATTGCGGGCCCCTGCAACGATCGAAATCGACCGCACGCCGACCTTCAGACTCCCGTTTCAAGGGGTCCGAGATCTCAGAGGGGCGCGGTCCACGAAATGGCTTTGGGGTATTCCACGCTGAGGTCGCCGGCGGCCGGCTCAATGATCCCGTCAACACCGGGGAAGTGCACCCCGGGGAGCCGATCCACGACGCTACTTGAGGCTCGTGTCACCCCCAATTAGTCCCCTTCCGGGACCGACGCGGGACCCACGCAGGGCGGTCGCTCGACCGTCGCTCGACCCTCGCTCGGCCGTCGCTGGACCCTCGCTGGACCCTCGCTGGGCCGTCGCGCTAGCGCTGAATCAGCGCTGAACTAGCCCTGAATTTTTGACCGCCGCGAGCCGCGCCGGCGCCGGACGAGCGTGCGCGCCCGGGTGATCACCATGCTGAGACCCCGAGGCTGCTGCTAAGCTAAGGTAGCTAATGTGCAAGGACACCCGATAGCATAAAGGCGTACGATGGGGCGTTCCGGTCCTTCGGCACCAGTAGAATCCCCACCCGAATACGCATACGCATCGTCCCGAGTGTGTGGCGGGACTATGCCAGCTCGGCGAGGGTGACGCGACGGCCCAGCGAGGAGGAGCGCTGCGCCGCCTCCACCGTGCGTAGCGCGTCGAGGCCCGCCTGCACGTCCACCGCGGGACGGCTCCGCCGGGTCACCGCGTCCAGGAACAGCTCGAGCTCGTGGCGGAGCGGCTCGGGCCCAGAGGCCTTCAGGCTCTCCACCGCGCCCTCCAATGGCTCCCAGCCCGACGGCGTTTCCACGTGGCGATTGGCGAGCACACGCACCTCGGAGGTGCCGAAGTCGGCGGCGAGCGTCCCCTGCTCGCCCACGATCACGCAGTCGCGATAGGTCCCGGGGGCGAAGTAGCCGGCCTCCACGAAAGCGGGAACGTCGCCGTATTCTACCGTAGTGAACGAGCAGTCGTCCCGGCCGCGCCCGAGGTGGTCGCGCAGGGTGGCGGTGACCGCGGTGGCCGGGTGCCCCAGCAGGTAGGCGAAGAGGTCGAAATAGTGGATGGCGTCCGTCTGGGTCACGCCCACGTCGGCGCGCGGCCGCTTGAACCCCGCGAAGCGGCCGGTACAGTAGCGCACGCGGCCCAGCGCCCCCGCGGCCAGCCGGTCACGCAGCACCGTCGTCACGGGGTGGAAGCGGAAGATGTGGCCCACCTGCAGGACGCGGCCCGTCTCCGCGCCGATCCCGACGAGCTGCCGGCCCTCGTCCACGGTGAGGGTGAGCGGCTTCTCGATGAAGCAGTCCCGGCCCGCGCGCAGGCACTCCGCGGCGAGCGCGAGGTGATTGGCGGCCGGCGTCACGATGTCCACCGCGTCCACGTGCGACAGGGCCCGCCGGAAGTCCTCGACCGCGTGGTCCGCGGCCACCCCCGCCTTGACCGCGAACGCGCGCCGCTCCGCCGAGACGTCGGCCACCCACAGCTCCACCCCCAGCTCGCCCAGCACCCGCAGGTGCTTCTCGCCCCAGCGGCCCAGGCCGATCAGCAGCACCTTCATCGGCCGCCGCCCGGCTCGCCGCCCAGGTCCTCGGCGATCTCGTAGCGCAGGAGCCGGTCCTTCATCCAGCGCACCACCAGGAGGTCCACGAAGGCGCGCAACGCGCGGTTGCCGATGCCGTACTTGGACTCCCCGAAACGGCGCGGCCGGTGATTCACCGGCACCTCGAGCACCCGGAAGCCGCGCATCCTGAGGAGCGTCGGGATGAACCGGTGGAAGCCCTCGTAGAGCACGAGATCGCGCAGGCATTCGCGGCGGAAGGCCCGGAAGGTGCACCCGCTGTCCCGGATGGTCTCCTCGCTCAACCGGTTGCGCACCCGATTCGCGACGCGCGACGAGAGGCGCCGTACCCACGAGTCGCCCGCGGCCCGGTTCACCCGCCAGCCGGTCACCGCGTCCCACTGGTCGAGCTGTCTGAGCATCGCGGGAATGTCGCGCGGGTCGTTCTGGAGATCGGCATCCATGACGACCACGTGCCGGCCGCGCCCCGCCTTCAGGCCCGCGTCGGTGGCCGCCGTCTCCCCCGCGTTCGCCTTGAGGCGCACGAGCCGCACGCGCCCGTCCCGCTCGCGAAACTCGCGGACGATCTCCGCGCTGCGGTCACGGCTGCCGTCGTCCACGAAGATGACCTCGTAGCGCAGGCCGGTCGGCTCGAGAACCTCGCGGAGCTCGGGCCAGAGCAGCGGGAGATTCTCCTCCTCGTTGTAGACGGGCACGACGATGGAGAGATCCAGCGAGGCGGCCACCGGCTCCGGGCGCGCGGCGGGCACGGTCAACTGCGGGGCGGCCCCGGAACGCGCGGGGGCACGCCCTGCCATTCCGGCGCCAGCGTGTGCGGCAGGCCAAGGCGGTCGAGCACGCGGGCCAGCGTGTGGACAACGAGGTCGTCGATCTGCTTCGGCCGGTTGTAGAAGGCGGGCATCGGGGGCAAGACCACCGCGCCCATCTCGGCCAGCGCGGTGAGCACCCGGAGGTGCCCGAGATGCAGCGGGCTCTCGCGGACCACCAGGATGAGCGGCCGGCCTTCCTTGAGCGTCACGTCGGCCGCCCGCGCCATCAGGGTGTCGGAGACGCAGTGGGCCACCGCGGCCGCGGTCTTGATGCTGCACGGCACGATGACCATGCCGTCCGTCTTGAACGAGCCGGACGCGAGGGCCGCGCCGATGTCCCGGTTGCGGTAGCGGCGGGTGGCCAGCGCCTCGACGTCGGCGACCGTGTGATCGGTCTCCTCGACGATGGTGCGCCGCCCCGCGTCGGAGATGACGAGGTGCGCCTCGACGTCCGGGATCCCGCGCAGCAGCTCCAGGAACCGGATGCCGTAGATCGCGCCCGAAGCGCCACTCAGCCCGACGACCACGCGCTTCATAGCCGGAACCGGCGCCGGTAGACTTCGTCGCGGGTCTTCTGGTAGAGCAGCTCCCACTCCGCGCTGCCCTCCGGCGCGGGCCTCGAGTAGGTGCTGAGCGCCCGGCGCACTTCCTGGTCGATCGATTCCTCGAGCTTCGACTCGTCCTCCAGGACCCGGAACACTTCGGTGCGTAGCTGGCCGTGGGCCTTCTCGTCGTCCGTCTTGATCATGACGCTTTCGGTCGCGGTCAGGTCCGCCACGATGCGGTCGGCCAGCGCGAACATGCGCTCGCGGCTCATCCGCGTCACAGCGTGAACCCCCGCTCCTTGGCGAGCTTGGTCTTGACGAGCGCGAAGAGGCGCTTGTAGTCGGAGGCCGAGTCGCGGATCAGCTTGGCGTTGTCCATCAGGAGGGTGCGCGCGTCGGCGTCGAGCTTCTCCTCGGCCTGGAAGTTCTCGGCCAGGATTCGCCGGACCACCTCGCGCGCCCGGGTCTCGTCCCGGACGTCGGCGAGCTTGCGCCCGACCAGCCGCTTCACCACGGCCTCCGCCATACGCCCGGCCACCTCGTCCCGTCGCGCCATGCCCGGAGAGACAGGGTACACGGCCCCGAACTTGAGTGTCAACAACTATACGGAAAATAGATCAAAAGTCCAGGTTCGCCTCCGGGAGAAGCAGGCGAAATCGGGACCCTTTTCCGGGCAGGCTGTCGACCTCGACACGGCCGCCGTGGGCCTCGGCCAGCGCCTTGACCAGACTCAGACCCAAGCCCAGGCCGCGAGCCGCGGCGGTCTCCGGATGGGGGACGCGGACGTACTTGTCAAAGATGCGGGGCAGCTGATCGGCCGGGATCCCGACGCCGTCATCCTCGACGGCCAGCTCGATCATCCCCGGCTGGTCCGCGGCCGGACACGCGGAGACGCAGACCTGACCGCCCCGCGGCGAGTACTTGACCGCATTGGAGAGCAGGTTCTTGACCATCCGGTCCAGCGCGTCGGGATCCGCGCGAAGGGCCACCGCGGGCCCGCTCGAGGTCCAGCGGAAGTGGTGCTCGCGATGCTCGGCGGCGAAGATCTCCAGGTTGCGCTCGATCAGCTCGGCGAGGTCGATCGGCTCCGGCCGCAGCTCGAGCGGCCGCCCGGCCTCGATCCGCGACAGATCCAGGAGCTCCCCGACGATACGGCCCAGCGTGCACGCCTCGGTGTGGAGGTAGACGAGGCAGCGCTGGGCGCGGTCGGGGGGCAGCGCCGAGCGGAGCAGCAGCTCGCTGAAGCCCTGCAGCGCGGTCAGCGGGGTGCGCAGCTCGTGCGAGACCACCGAGAGGAACTCGGTCTTCGCCTGGTCCAGCTCGCGGAGCCGCGCGGTGGCCGCCGACACCTTCTCGGCGAGCTCCTCGGCGAAGTGGTGCTGCCGGAGGGTGAGGCGCGCGTTCTCCACGGCCAGGCCCATGTGCAGCGCCAGCTCCTCGGCCGCGGCGCGGGTCGCGCGCGACAGCTCACCGGTCCACTCGACCGCCATCACCCCGACGACGCCCGCCCCCGAGACGAGCGGCACCGCAAGCGCGCGAAGGGGCGTCGGCCCGACCGGCTCGTCCGTCCGCACGCGGGGATCCGCCGCCAGCTCCGCGGTGCTCACGCGCTGGCCCGTGGCGAGGGCGAAGGCGGCCGCCGAGTCTGCGTCGACGAGCGTGCCCACCGGAACGCTGGCGAGGAGCGCCGTGCGCACGTCGGCGCCGACCAGGAGCGCGAGCCGCCGGGCCCGCAGCGCGGCGAGCAGCTCGCGGGCGACGCCCACCAGCTTGTCGTCCAGCGCCTCCGGCCCGTCCAGTCGGCGCTGGATCGCGAGCACCGCCGCCAGTCGCGCCGCGCGCGCGCGGGAGCCGTCCACCAGCCGGCCGACGAGCAGGCCGGCCACGATCGGCAGGCCGAGCGACAGCAGGCCGTCGAGTGTCTGGGAGGTGAGGCCTAGGCGCTCCACCGCGGGCAGGACCACGGGCGCGTGCAGCAGCCCGGCCAGCGCGCCCACCAGGCCGCCACCGATGGCGCCCCGGGCCAGCGCGGCCCAGAGCGTCGGCACCAGGTACAGGTGCCGGAGCACCGACGCCGGGCCCTGGTCCGCGAAGACCATGGCCAGCGCCACCGCGACCAGCAGCGCGACGGGCAGCGCGATCATGACGCGAATATCCGGTAGGCGGCGAAGAACGCGAGCGCCGCCAGATAGCCGGGAAGGAGGCTGCCACTCCAGGCGCGCAGCGCGCAGCCGATGAGCCCGACCAGGCCCAGGTAGAACACGGCCCCCGCTCGGGCCTCCGCCGCGTGCGGCAGGGCGGGATCGAGCAGGTAGCGCAGGAGCGCCAGCGCGGTCGTCAACAGCGCGGCGGGCCAGAACGCCCAGCGCCGCCAGAGGAGCGAGAACATCGCGCCGCGGAACAGCCACTCCGCGCTGAGCGCGTTGGCGCCCACGTCGTACGCGAGCGCCGCGAGATAGGCGGGCAGGTCGCCCGCTTGCGCCCGATAGCCGAAGGTCCGCGAGGCGGTGACGAGGAGATGCGCGCCCAGGAACGCTCCGGCCGCGAGGCCCGCCAGCGCGTGGGCCGGGCGGGCGCCCCTCAGGCCGATGGCCCGCAGGCGGGGCTGCCGCCGCGCTTCGAGCAGCAGCACCCCAGGCACCAGCAGGAACGCGAGCGCGCCGAGCGGGTGAAGGCGCGCGGTGATCGAGACCAGGACCAGCGTGGCGCCGAGCCGGACGACCGGCCCGCTCCAGCCGGCGGCCGCGTCCGTCGCGAGGAGCCAGCCCAGCGCGAGCAGCCCACCATGGACGGCCCCGCTGGCCAGCGCGTGGCCGAGCGCAACGGAGGCGCCGGCCCACTCCAATCCGAGGCCCGCGGCCACGAGCAGCGCGACCGCGCCCCCGACCTGCGCGTAGGCCCGGGCCGGCTGGCGCGGCGGCGCCAGCGCGCCGGGGTCAAACGGCGCGCTCAGGAGCAGCATCGTCGGTGAGGCGGACACAGAGCGCGGTCAGTCGGGCATCGAGCGTCTGGCCCGCCTCCGCATCGAGGCGCCGCACCGCCTCGGCCCGGGCCAGGCGCGGGCGATAGGGGCGATCCGAGGTGAGCGCGTCGTAGACGTCGGCCACCGCCACGATGCGCGCGCCCAGGGGAATCAGCTCGCCGCGCAGCCCGTCGGGATATCCGCTGCCGTCGTGCCGCTCGTGGTGGTGCCGCACGATGACGGCGCCGTCCGCGAAGAACTCGAGCGGCGCGACGATCTGCGCCCCGACGATCGGATGCCGGCGCATCACGGCCCACTCCTCCTCGCTGAGCGGGCCGGGCTTGCGCAGCACGCCCTCCGGGATCGCGATCTTCCCCAGATCGTGCAGCAGCCCGGCCTGCGCGATGGTGTCGGCGGCCCCGGGCGCGACGCCGGCCGCGAGCGCGATCCGGCGCGCGAGCGCCGCGACACGCTCGGAGTGCCCCCGGGTATAGACGTCCTTGGCCTCGAGCGCATTGGCCAGGCCCAGCAGGCTCTGGAAGCTGGCCTGCTGCAGGCGCCGATACGTCTTGCGGAGATCGATCGCGTACTGCAGCGACTGCTGGTACGCCGCGCGCAGCCGCTCCTGCGTCTGCTCGAGCTCCCGTTCGCGCGCCCGCGAGCTCTCGTAGAGCGACTTGAGATCGCGCGCGTAGGACAGCGCCTGGGAGAGGCCTACCTCGCCGGCCATACCGAGGCCTCCGGCACGAGCGCGCGCACCAGCGTCACCAGGGCCAGCGGCGAGAAGGGCTTGGTCAGGTAGTGATCGGCGCCCGCCTCGAGCCCGCGGCGGCGGTCGGCCGCCTGCGCCGCCGCGGTGAGCATGACGATACGGGTATGCGCGCACTCGGGCAGCCGGCGGAGCTGCCGGCAGACGTCGAGCCCGTTGAGTCGCGGCATCTGCACGTCGAGCAGGGCCACGTCGGGGCGCTCGCGCCGCGCCAGCTCCACCGCGGCGGCCCCATCGGCGGCGTCGACGATCTGCACGTGCGGGTCTTCGAGCGTGAAGCGGACCAGGTCGACAATTGCGGGCTCATCGTCGGCGATCAGGATGGTCATCATGGCCGCTCGTCGAGTGCGAGGGGCGTGCCACGAGGGGAGCCGCGCGGAATCAGCGGCTTGGGATCAGCTCGGCGCGGAAATGCCCGGGGCGCTGGGCAGCGCGCTGGCGTCCCTGCCCCGCGCGAAGGGCAGCGGGCTAGCCCCCGCCGATCGCGGCGACCAGCAACCGCGTGAGGGCCCGCTGATAGGCGGCCAGCGCGTCGTCGAAGTCGATCTCGTCCGACTCGCCTTCCGGGGCGCGGCCGGCCATCCGCTGCTCGGCGCGCTGGCGCGCGCGCTCGGCCCGCTCGCGATCGATCTCCGCGGGGCGTTCGGCGGTCTCCGCCAGGATGATCACCCGCTCGGGCGTCACCTCGGCGAAGCCCCCGTGCACGGCGATATGCTGCTCCTCCCGCCCGTTCCGGTAGATGACCTCGCCGCTCCCCAGCGTGGCCAGGAAGGCGGCGTGGCCGGGCAGCACCCCGAAGTATCCCTCGGTGCCCGGCGCCACCACCTCGTCCACCTGCTCGGAGACGAGCTGGCGGGTCGGCGTGGCGAGCTCCAGCAGCACTACTTGGCCTCGCGCATCTTGGCCGCCTTCTCCTGCGCCTCCTCGATGCCGCCGACCATGTAGAAGGCCTGCTCGGGCAGCTCGTCGTGCTTGCCCTCCACGACCTCCTTGAAGCCCTTGATGGTGTCGGCGAGCTTGACGTAGCGGCCGGGCTGGCCGGTGAACACCTCGGCCACGAAGAACGGCTGCGACAGGAAGCGCTGCAGCTTGCGGGCCCGCGCCACGATCACCTTGTCCTCGTCGGAGAGCTCCTCCATGCCGAGGATCGCGATGATGTCCTGGAGGTCCTTGTAGCGCTGCAGGATCAACTGCACCGCGCGCGCCGTCGCGTAGTGCTCCTGGCCCAGGATGATCGGGTCGAGGATGCGCGACGTGGAGGTGAGCGGATCCACCGCCGGGTAGATGCCGGTCTCGGTGAGCTGGCGCGACAGCACGGTGGTCGCGTCGAGATGCGCGAAGGCGGTGGCGGGGGCCGGGTCGGTGATGTCGTCGGCGGGCACGTAGATGGCCTGCACGGACGTGATCGAGCCCTTCTTGGTCGAGGTGATCCGCTCCTGGAGCGCGCCCATCTCGGTGCCGAGGGTCGGCTGGTAGCCGACCGCGGAGGGCATGCGGCCGAGCAGCGCGGAGACCTCGGAGCCCGCCTGGGTGAAGCGGAAGATATTGTCGATGAACAACAGCACGTCCTGGCCTTCCTCATCGCGGAAGTACTCGGCCGCGGTCACCCCGGTGAGCGCGACCCGCAGGCGCGAGCCGGGCGGCTCCGTCATCTGGCCGAAGATGAGCGCGGTCTTCTCGATGACGCCCGACTCCTTCATCTCGTGGTAGAGGTCGTTGCCCTCGCGGGTGCGCTCCCCCACGCCGGCGAACACCGAGATGCCGCCGTGCTGCTTGGCGATGTTGTTGATCAGCTCCTGGATGAGCGCCGCCGAAGAGGCCGGTCTTGCCGCCGCGGGTGTAGGGCTCGAGGAGGTCGACGACTTTGATGCCGGTCTCGAACATCTCGACCTTGGTGGACTGCTGGTCGAACGCGGGCGCGGGGCGGTGGATCGGGTAGGTCTTCGTGCTCTTGATCGGGCCCATCTTGTCCACCGGCTCGCCGGTGATGTTGATGATGCGCCCGAGCGTGCCATTGCCCACCGGGATCGAGATCGGCATCCCGGTGTCGTTGACCGGCATGCCGCGGGTGAGGCCGTCGGTCGCGGCCATGGCCACCGTGCGCACCTGGCTCTCGCCGAGATGCTGGGCGACCTCGAGCACGAGCTTCGCGGAGTACGCGAAGATGTCGGTGCTGCCCGCGCCCGGCACCTCGAGGGCCCCGTAGATGGGGGGCAGCTTGCCGGGCTCGAACTCCACGTCCACCACCGGCCCGATCACCTGAACGATCTTGCCCTGATTCATCCCGTGCTCCTTGTGGCAATCGTTTACTTCTTTAAGCCCTTCATCTGCGGGGGCCTCGAAATGGCCCCCGCACTCCCCCAGTTCCGTTTCTCGCGTTGCTTCGCGCTCGCTCCAGCCGTGCTCGCCCTAGGCCTCGACCGACTGTCGGAGGGCTTCGGCGCCGCCGACGATGTCCAGGAGCTCCTTGGTGATCCGCTCCTGGCGCGCCTTGTTGTACTGGATCGACAGCACGCTGATCATTTCCTTGGCGTTCTTGGTGGCGGCTTCCATCGCGGTCATCCGCGCGCCGTACTCGCCCGCCACCGATTCCATCAGCGCGCGGTACACCTGCGTGGTCACGTGGCGCGGCAGCAGCGCGGCCAGGATGGCCTCCGGGCTCGGCTCGTAGATGTAGTCGCCCGCCGCCCCGCCCTGCCCGTCGGGGGCCTCGGCCGACTCGATGGGCAGGAGCTGCTCCCGCTTCACCCGCTGCACCGCCACCGAGCGGAACTCGTTGTACAGGAGATGGACCTCGTCCACCTCGCCGCTCAGGTACTCCTGCATCAGCCCCCCCGCCAGCTCCTGCGCGTGCGAGTACGCGAGGCGGTCGAAGAAGCCCAGCATCTCCGACTTGATCTCGTACTGGCGCCGCCGGTAGAAGTCCCGGGCCTTCTTGCCCACCACCACCAGCGTGATGCTCGTCTCGCCCTGCTCGCGCAGGAACGCGAGCGAGGCGCGCAGGATGTTCGAGTTGAACGCCCCGCACAGCCCCTTGTCGGCGGTGATGATGACGAGGCGCTTGCGGGCGGCGGGCCGCCGCACCAGCAGCGGATGCGCTTCGCCCTCCGCGCGCCGGACGAGGCTCGAGAGCAGCTCGGCCATCTTCACCGCGTACGGCCGCGCGGCGACGATGCGCTCCTGGGCGCGGCGCAGCTTGGCGGCCGCCACCAGCTTCATGGCGCGCGTGATCTTCTGGGTCGACTCGACGGAGCGGATCCGCCGGCGGATGTCGCGGAGCGTGGCCATGGCGATCCGTTCCTAGGCGGCCTTGATGCCCCGCGAGGCCAGGAACTCGGCCTTCGCCGCGTCGATCGCGGCGGCCAGCGCCGAGCGGAGGTCGTCGGTCAGCTCCTTCTTGTTGGCGATGTCGCCCAGCACCTGCGCGTGCTTGCGATCGAGGAACCCGAAGAGGAACGTCTCGAACTCGCGGATCTGGTCCACCGGCATGTCGTCGAGCAGGCCCTGGGTGCCCGCGAAGATGATCGCGATCTGCCGCTCGACCGAGAGCGGCGAGTACTGGCCCTGCTTGAGCAGCTCGACCATGCGCTGGCCGCGCGCGAGCTGGAGCTGGGTGGCCCGGTCGAGGTCGGAGCCGAACTGGGCAAAGGCGGCCAGCTCGCGGTACTGGGCGAGGTCGAGGCGCAGCTTGCCCGCGATCTGCCGCATCGCCTTGATCTGCGCCGAGCCGCCCACGCGCGAGACCGAGATGCCGACGTTGACCGCGGGCCGGATGCCGCCGTAGAAGAGGTCGGACTCGAGGAAGATCTGGCCGTCCGTGATCGAGATGACGTTGGTCGGGATGTAGGCCGACACGTCGCCGAGCTGCGTCTCGATGATGGGCAGCGCGGTGAGCGAGCCGCCCTTGAGCTCGTCGTTCAGCTTGGCCGCGCGCTCGAGCAGCCGCGAGTGGAGATAGAACACGTCGCCCGGATACGCCTCGCGCCCCGGGGGCCGCCGCAACAGGAGCGAGAGTTGGCGGTACGCGGTCGCGTGCTTGGACAGATCGTCGTAGATGCAGAGGGCGTGGCGGCCGGAGTCGCGGAAGAACTCGCCCATCGCGCAGCCCGCGTAGGGCGCGATGTACTGGAGCGGCGCCGACTCCGAGGCGGAGGCGATCACCACCGTGGTGTAGGCCATCGCGCCGGCGTCTTCCAGCACCTTCACGACCTGGGCGACCGTCGAGCGCTTCTGGCCGATGGCCACGTAGAAGCAGAAGACCCCCTGCCCCTTCTGGTTGATGATCGTGTCCACCCCGATGGCGGTCTTGCCGGTGCCGCGGTCGCCGATGATCAGCTCGCGCTGGCCGCGGCCGATCGGAATCATGGCGTCGATCGACTTGATCCCGGTCTGGAGCGGCTCCTTCACGGAGCGCCGGTCCACCACGCCCGGGGCGTAGCGCTCGATCGCCCGGAACTCCTTGGAGTCGATCGGGCCCTTGCCGTCCACCGGCTGGCCGAGCGCGTTGACCACGCGGCCCACCAGGGCCTCGCCGACCGGCACCTGGGCGATGCGCTTGGTGCGCGTCACCGGGTCGCCTTCCTTGATCTTGGTGTCGTCGCCGAGGAGCACCGCGCCCACGTTGTCGGCTTCCAGGTTGAGCACGAGGCCGAACACGTCGCCCGGGAACTCCAGCAGCTCGCCCGCGATCGCCTTCTCGAGGCCGTAGATGCGCGCGATGCCGTCGCCGACCTCGATCACGCGTCCCGCTTCCTTGAGGTCGATCTCGGCCTCGTAGCCCTGGAGCTGGCGCTTGATGATGTCGCTGATCTCTTCCGCCTTGATCATGAGCTATCCCCTTGCGAGCCGCTGGCGCATGCGCGCGAGCTGCCCGTCGAGACTGCCGTCGAAGATGAGGCTGCCGACCTGCGCGATGAAGCCGCCCAGCAGCGTGGCGTCGACCTGCTCTTCCAGGATGATGCGCTTGCCGAGGGCGTGTTCGAGCTTGCCGGACAGCTCCCGCTTCTCCCCGTCGGTGAGGGCGACCGCGGTCCGCACCTGGGCGCGGGCCCGGCCGAGCTCGGTGTCCACGAGCGTCTGGTAGGCCGCGACGATCTCGAGGAGATGGTCGGCCCGGCCGCGCTCGGCCACGAGGCCCGCGAAGTCCTGCACGAGCTTGCGCGCGCCGACCTTCCGGGCGATCGCGCCGGCCACCGCGCGGCGATCGGCCGGCTTGATCCACGGGCGGGTCAGCACGCCGCGGGCCGCCGGGTCGCCGCTGCCGATCGCGGCCACCTGCTCCATCTCGTGCCCGATCGCTTCCGCCGCCCCGGCCTCGCGGGCCACGTCGTAGAGGGCCTTGGCGTAGCGCCGGGCGGTCCGTTCGCGGGATCGCACGGGCTAGTTGCCCTTGTCCACGCGGCCGATCGCATCCTGCACGATGCGGCGGTGATCCTCGTCGCGCAGGCTCTTGCGGATCAGCCGCTCCGCCGCCGTGATGGCGAGGTCGACCACTTCCTGGCGCAGCTCCTGCCGCGCGCGGCTGACCTCCTGGGCCATCTCGTTCCGCGCCGACTCCACCAGGCGGCCCGCTTCCGCGCGCGCGCCTTCCACGAGCCGCCGCTGCTCCTCGGCCGCGTCCTTGAGCGCGGCGGCCCGGATGGCCTGCGCCTCGGCATACGCGGCCTGCAGCTTCGCCGCGTGCTCGTCGCGCTCACGCTGGGCCTCGGCCCGCGCGGCCTGCGCTTCCTCGAGCGACTTGCGGATGGCCTGGGTGCGCTCCTCCATCTTCGCGAGCAGCGGCTTGTAGAGGAGCTTGCCCAGGATGACCAGCAGGAGGAGGAAGTTGATGGCCTGGATGACGATCGACCGGTCCAGGTTGATGAGGCCGCCTCCGCCCTCGGAGGCCAGCGCCGCCGACGGCACCACCCCGAGCAGGAGCGCAGCGATGGCGAGTACGCGAATCATGGTGAGTTCTCCGGCGAGCGCTTTTGTGAAAGAAGGAACAAACGGTACACGAGTATCATGTGCGCGGGAAAACTGTCAAGGGTCTTCGGGCCGCGCGATCACTCCCCCACCCACCACCAGATCGCCCTTGTAAAACACCACCGACTGGCCCGGCGCCGGGGCCCGCTGGGCCCGCTCGAACCGGACCATGACCCCGCCGCCCTCGAGCGGCTCGATGGTCGCCGCCGCCGGCTCATGCGTGTGCCGGATCTTGGCCGCCACCGCCAGCGGGCCGGTCAGGGCGGGCATGCTGATGAAGTTCACCTGCTCCGCCCGGAGCGACTCCACGCCCCCGTCGGCGGCGCCCCCCACGACCACCGCGTTCCGGGCCGGGTCGAGCGCGGTGACATAGAGGGGGCGGGGCGAGGCCACGGCGAGCCCGCGCCGCTGGCCGACCGTGTAGTTGGCGATCCCCTGGTGGCGGCCCAGCACCGTCCCCTGCCCGTCCAGGATCGGGCCGGGCGCGAAGGCCTCCGGCAGGCGCCGGCGCAGGAACCCGCGGTAGTCGTCGTCCGGGATGAAGCAAATCTCCTGGCTCTCGGGCTTCTCCGCGGTCACGAGCCCGAGGGTCCGGGCCTTCTCGCGCACCGCATCCTTGGTGAGATCGCCCACCGGAAAGCGCGCGGCCGCGAGCTGCGCCTGCGTGAGCGGCCAGAGGAAGTCGGACTGGTCCTTACGCGCGTCCCGGCCGCGCCAGAGGAGGAACCGGTGCGATGCGGGATCCCGGGTGATGCGCGCGTAGTGGCCCGTCGCCACCGCGACGGCGTCCCACGCGCGCGCGCGCTGCGCGAGCGAGCCGAACTTCACCTCGCGGTTGCACGCCACGCACGGCACCGGCGTCCGGCCCGCGGCGTAGGCGCGCGCGAAGGGCTCGATCACCGCGCGCTCGAACTCGCGCTCCGCGTTCAGCAGGTAGTACGGGATCCCGAGGCGCTGCGCCACCGCGCGCGCGTCGTCCACCGTCGCGGGCGAGCAGCAGCTCCCGAACTTCTTCGTCGAGTCCTCCGGCTCGCGCCACGGCCAGACCCGCAGCGTGACCCCGATCACGTCGAAGCCCTGCTCGACGAGGAGCGCGGCCGCGACGGAGGAGTCCACGCCACCGCTCAGGCCGACGACGATGCGCTCGCGCATGGGCCCGATCTTACCGCGGCCGTGTCGTGATCAGCTCGGCGAGCCGGTCGAGCTCCTCGCGCGAGGAGTAGGCGATCTCGATCCGGCCGGCGCGCTCGCTGCCCACGAGACGCACGCGCGTGGCGAGGGCCACGCGGAGCGAGTCTTCCACCGCGGCCAGGTCGGGCGAGCGGCGGAGCTGACGGCGAGCGGGCTTCGCGCGCTGGGCTTGCACGCCTTCCTCGGTGGTGCGCACCGACCAGGAATGCGCCAGGATCTCCGCGCGGAGCCGGAGCTGCTCGGCGGGCGAGGTGAGGGAGAGGAGCGCGCGCGCGTGCCCCATCGTGAGCCGGTTCGCGCGCAGGTCCGCCTGGATGAGCTCGGGGAGCTTGAGCAGCCGCAGGCAGTTGGCGATGCTGCTCCGGTCGCGCTGGACGCGCTGGGCCAGCTCTTCCTGCGTCCAGCCGAACTCGGCGAGCAGCCGCTGATACGCCTCCGCTTCCTCCATCGGGTTCAGATCCTCGCGCAGCAGGTTCTCCACGAGGGCCAGTTCGAGGCTCTGCGCGTCGGTCACCTCACGAATGACGGCCGGAATCCGGGTGAGGCCCGCCAGTTTAGCGGCCCGCCAGCGGCGCTCGCCAACGACCAGCTGATACCCTTCGCCGATCCGCCGCACGACGACAGGCTGCAGCACGCCGCTGCGCGTCAAGGAGGCGGCTAGATCTAATAAAGACTTGTTATCAAAGTCTTTCCTGGGTTGCTGGGGATTCGGGGCGATCGAGTCGATGGGCAGCTCCACCGCGACGGCCGCGGTGGCGTCCTGGGAGGCTGGGCCAGTGGAGGAGAGCAGGGCGCCCAAGCCGCGGCCGAGGCCATGCTGGCGATTAACCATGTGCAATCACCTCTCTGGCGAGATCGAGGTAGGCCGTCGATCCGGCTGATTTGAGGTCGTAGAGCATGATGGGCTTCCCATAGCTCGGGGCCTCACTAAGCCTTATATTACGCGGGATTATGGTGGTCATGACCTGCTTGCCCAGGTGCCGCTGCGCTTCAGCTCGGACCTGCCCAGCCAGGCTCGTCCGCCCATCGAACATGGTCAGGACGACCCCTTCGACCTTCAGGTCGGGATTCAACCGCTCATGCACCAGGCCGATCGTCCGGATCATGTGCGCGAGTCCTTCCATGGCGTAGTACTCGCACTGGAGCGGAACCAGGGCCGAGTCGGCGGCGGACAAGGCATTGAGGGTGAGGATGCCGAGAGAAGGCGGGCAGTCGATGATTACGTAGTCATAGGCTTGGCTGACCACAGCCAGGGACTGCTTCAGCCGCCCCTCGCGGTTGTCCTGGGTAACCAACTCGATCTCGGCTCCGACCAGATCGATGTCGGATGGGACCAAGTGCAGGAATGGCAGCATTGTGGGCTTGGCTACGTCGGCGACTGGGGCGCCCTCGAGGAGTACGTGGTAAATGGTGCGCTCGAGAGCTGCCTTGTCTACGCCCAGGCCTGTGGTGGCGTTTCCCTGCGGGTCGAGGTCAACCAGGAGCGTGCGCCGCTCGGCCAGGGCGAGCCCGGCGGCGAGATTGACCGCGGTCGTGGTCTTGCCGACTCCGCCCTTCTGATTGACGACGGCTAGCGTTCGACCCACCAGGTGCGCCCCCGAGGTTGTTCCACGTGGAACATCACCATCCGCGTTCCACGTGGAACATTACCCACGAGGCGAGGCCGAATTCAACTTTCTTTCGCGGCCCTGAGGAATACCCGGCTCTTGCGCGTTCCTGGGGTCGCCACCCGGACGATCTTGAACGGCTCCTGGGGTAGGGGATTCGGGGGCCCGGACACCACGAAGAGCCCGCCAGCTTTCAGATACTTGCGCGCCAGTGGTAGCAGCGCCTCTGGAGGGCCGACCGAGCGAGCGACGACCACATCAAACGCACCGGCCAGATCCGGCTCCTGCTCGAGTAGCACGTCGGCCCGGCCCTCCTTCACGGCGACATTGCCCAGGTCAAGCTCGCGCTGGGCGGCCAGCAAGAAGGACACTCGCTTCCTCCGGGCCTCGACCAGGGTCGCCGCGATCTCGGGGTCGGCCAAGCGCAGAGGCAGCCCGGGGATCCCAGCGCCGGCCCCGATATCCACCAGCGCGAGGGGGCGAGGGGGCAGGAGAGCAAGAAACAGCAACGAGTCGATGAAGAGGTCTTGCACGATGGCTGCAGCGGAGTCGAGCGCGGTCATGCGGTGCGTGCGATTCCAGCGAAGGAAGAGGTCGAGGTACCGCTGGAACCGCCGACGATCATCGGGCCCCACCGGTCGCGCGGCAAGAGCCTGAAGCGCGACCATCAGCCCGTCGAGCGGATCGGGGCTCCGCCTGCTCAAGCCTTCTTCGTTGCCCGCGCCGGCGCCTTCTCCGTCTTGCCCATCCGCTCCATGTACTTCTGCTGGGCGATCTGAAGGACGTTGGACAAGGTCCAGTACAGCACGAGACCCGCGGGCAGGTTGAAGAACATGAACGTGAAGATCACGGGCATGAAGAGCATCATCTTCGCCTGGCGGGGATCTCCCATCACCGGCGTCATTTTCTGCTGAACGAACATGGAGACGCCCATGAGGATCGGCAGCACGTACGTGGGATCGTGCCGCGCGAGATCACAGATCCAGAAGTCGATGCCGAACATGCGACCGAAGCAGATGAACGGGGCGTTCTGCAGATCCACCGAAACCGAGAGCGCGTCGTAGAGCGCGTAGAAGATCGGGACCTGGACGAGCATCGGGAGGCAGCCACCAAGCGGGTTCACCTTGTGGGCGCGGTAGAGCTCCATCGTCTCGCGCTGCAGGCGCTGGGGATCGCTCTTGTGCTTGGACCGGAGCGCATTGATCTGCGGCTGAAGGACCTGCATCGCCTTCATCGAGGTCATGCTCTTCACCGTGAGCGGAAACAGCAGCACCTTGGTGATCACGGTCAGGAGGATGATGGCGACGCCGTAATTCGGGACGAAGTGGTAGAACCACCGCATGATGGCCAGGGTGGGGACCACGATGTATTCCATCGGGAACGTGGGGAGTGCATAGTGAACCGCCCACGACTCGGGAAACGGGAACCCCCCGAAGTAGATCGCCTTTTCCAGGCCGACACCCAGCGATTTCAGTCGCTCGTACTCCATCGGCCCCATGTAGCTCTGGAGCTGGCCCTCCCAGGCCTTCCCGGGCTCGAGCACCGGCACCGCGGCCCGGACCCCGATCTCGGCGCTGTGTAACATAGTAGATTCGTTGTCTTTTTTTACCTCCCGGCGCGCCTCGGACACGCCGATGCCTCGGCCCTTGGGAATGAGCGCGGTGAGATAGACCCCATTTTGGCCAACCGGCGCGATTCCGCTCTCGAAGCCGACCCAGCGGTCCTGGCCCACGTAGTCGGTCGCCTTGTTGAGGTACTCACGCCGAGCCCAGAGCGATCCTTGCGGGAGACGCACGACGTGGATCGGTCGGGCTCCGGCAAACTGTTCTTGCTCCTTCGGCCACTCCGCGGGCGCGCTCCAGACCTGCGCCAGCTCGACGCCCTGCGCGACGGTGTGCCGGTTCTCCACCTTCAGCTCGTGCTCCACCACGTAGCTATCCGCCCGGAAGCGGAGCACCTGACTGACCCGGATGCCGAACCCATCCTCGCCGACCATGCGCAGCTCGCCGGTCGGGTTGTTCTTGTCGAGCTTGATGGACTCGGTCGACAGCGCGAAGGCGATCGGTCGCGGGGGCTGGCCGGGTCGCCTGACGCTCCATCCCGCATTGTCCACGGTTCCCGGCAGCACCATCGGCTTCTCGCCGCGGAAGTGGAGGTCCCAGGCCTTGACCTGCCCTCCAGTGGCTACGACGGCCGCGCGGTAGAGCGGCGTCTCGATGACCGTCGTCCGCTCCGGGACCGCCGGCGCGTCCTTCGGGGACGGGGGTGGCATCGTCGCGCTCACGGCGGCGCTAGCCCCGGGCGTCGCGGGCGCCCGGGTAGGAGAGGCCGAGGTCTCGGCCTTCGGGACGGGCTTCTGCTCCGGCGCGGGCTCGCGCATGAAGACCGCCGGATAGATCATCAGGAGCGCCGCCATCAGCAGCAGCGCCAGGGTCGTCCGCTTGTCCATTACCCTCTCGATCGCTCCGCCGGCGGTGGGTCGTAGCCGCCCGGATTCCACGGATGACACCGGCTGACCCGCCGGAGTCCGAGCCACCCTCCGTGCAGCAGGCCGTGGTGCAGCAGGGCCTCCCGGGCATATTCCGAGCAGCCCGGTACGAACCGGCAGGCCGGTGGGAGTAGCGGCCGGATGAGCAACTGATAGCCCCGGACGACCTGGGCCGCCAGCCAGCCCGCCCTCACGCCGGTGCCTCCGCGTCCCGTGGCGCCCGCGCCAGGCTCTCTGCCAGCCGCCGCATATCCTCCACCAGCTCGGGAAATGGCCGCGTCGCGGCGCTCGCGCGGGCCACCACGACCATCTCGATGTCGGCCGCGATCAGCGCCCGCACCTGGCGGTACGCCTCCCGGACCCGCCGGCGCGCCCGATTGCGCTGCGCGGCCCCGCGGAGCTGCCGACTGACCGCGAAGCCCACCCGCCGGGACTCCGCGCGCCGCCACAGCGCGATGAAATTCGGCCGCTCGAGCCGGCTGCCATACTGGAAGACCGCCTGGAATTCCGCCGACCGCCGGAGGCGCTCGCCTCGCGGCAGCGTGAGCACCACCGGGGATGTTGGCACTGCGTCGGGTTAGACCGTCAGACGCTTGCGACCCTTTGCGCGCCGCCGCTTGAGCACCTTCCGCCCGCCCGGCGTCTTCATCCGCGCGCGAAATCCGTGCGTCTTCTTCCGCCGGCGCACATTTGGTTGGAACGTCCTCTTCATGGACAACCTCTCCTCTTGGGTGGAAGAACCAACGTAGTCTACGGACCGCCCCCTACCAAGTCAAGGCACGCAAGCCCCTTGCGACTGTCTGCGCCGCTATGGTACGGTCGCCTCCCGCCTCGAGCACCGCACCCTCCGGGCCATCCCGGCGAGCGCGGTTCCCGGACGGTGCAGAAACTGAAGCGCCCGTTCGTCGCTGACCGAATCAATGAGACGTTGCGACCTGGCCGGCCGTCATGGCAACCCGGAGAACCAGGCCGCAAGGAACGCTCCCGGTTATCCACACCTGTGGATAAGTCTGTGTGTAACTTCTTGCGGCACCGCCGACCAAGAGTGTGAGAATGCTTGATTCTTTGTGGACCCGTCTTCTGACCGCGCTCGAGGGAAGAATCCCCGAGACCGCCATCGAGTCGTGGCTGCGCCCGTGCCGCGTCATCGCGATGGACGGGGACGTCATCCGTGTCGCGGCGCCCAACAAGTACAGCCGCGACTGGCTCGTCCAGCACTACACCGAGACCATCCAGAGCGCGGCCCGCACGGTGCTCGGTGGCAATCCCGTCGTCTCCATCGAGATCGATCGGGAGCCCGAGCGCGCCCCCGCGCCAGTACGCGAGCTCCCCGCGGTCCCGCAGTCGAACGGCCTGTCCCCGCGCTACACGTTCGAGTCCTTCGTCATCGGCAACTCCAACCAGTTCGCCCAGGCCGCCAGCCAGGCGGTGGCGGAACTGCCGTCGAAGGCCTACAACCCGCTCTTCATCTACGGCGGGGTCGGTCTCGGCAAGACCCACCTGCTGCACGCGGTCGGTCACGAGATCGCGCGGCTCTATCCCTCGCTGCGCCTGCTCTACCTGTCCACCGAGCGTTTCACCAACGATCTCATCAACGCGATCCGCTACGACCGGACCGCCGAGTTCCGCGCCAAGTACCGCACCATCGACCTGCTCCTGATCGACGACATCCAGTTCATCTCGGGCAAGGAGCGGACGCAGGAGGAGTTCTTCCACACCTTCAACGACCTCTACGAGGCCCGGAAGCAGATCGTGGTCTCCTCCGACTCGGCCCCCAAGGAGATCCCGGAGATCGAGGAGCGCCTCCGCTCCCGCTTCGAGTGGGGGCTCATCGCGGACATCCAGCCGCCCGATTTCGAGACGCGGGTGGCGATCCTGAAAAAGAAAGCGGAGATCGAGCGGGTCCGCCTCCCCGACGACGTCGCCTACCTCATCGCGAGCCGGATCAAGGCCAATATCCGCGAGATCGAAGGCTCGCTCACGCGCATGATCGCCTTCTGCTCGCTGAGCGGCCGCGAGATGAGCGTGGATCTCGCCCAGGAGGTGCTCTCCGACCTCTGGGGCGAGGAAGAGAAGATCATCACGATCGAGCACATCCAGCGGAAGGCGGCCGAGTTCTTCGGCATCAAGTTCTCCGACATGCGCGCGAAGAACCGCACCAAGGCCATCGCCTTCCCCCGCCAGATCGCGATGTTCCTCGCCCGCCACCTGACCCACGCCTCCCTCACCGAGGTCGGCCGAGCATTCGGCGGCAAGGACCACACCACCGTGCTCCACGCGGTCGAGAAGATCCAGACGTTGCTCCAGGACGATCCCAAATTCAAGAAGAGCGTCGACACACTTACCCAGAGCATCACCCTGTGATCCGCCGCCACCCCCCCCTCATCCCCAGCGCGATCCACCGTCAGGCCGCCGCTAACTCCGCGGCCGCTGATGCGGTTTCCCCTCCCCGGGGCTATCCACACGTCCGCCTGTACCTACGACGACGAGTTCTTCCGTTTCTTTCAACCCACTGAACAACGGAGATACTTATGGAAGTGCATGTGGATCGTGACGCGTTCATGCGCGGACTCCAGATGGCGCACAACGTGGTCGAGCCGCGCCAGACGCTGCCGGTGCTGGCCAACGTCCTGCTCGAGGCCCAGGGCGACACCCTGCGGCTGACCGCGACCGATCTCGAGGTCAGCGTGCGCGTGACGGGTCCCGCCAAGGTCGACAAGCCCGGGACCATCACCATCTCGGCGCGCAAGCTGATGGAGATCGTCAAGGAGCTGCCGTCGGCCCCGCTCGCCCTGAAGGTGCAGGAGAACGCCTGGGTCGCCCTCCGCTGCGCGGGGGCGTCGTACCGGCTGGTCGGCCTCACGCCGGAGGAGTTTCCCGCGGTGGGGGATGGGGCGAGCAGCGGCTGGCTGACGATCGATGGCAAGGTCCTGCGCGACATGCTGGGCCAGACGACCTTCGCGATCTCGCACGACGAGAGCCGCTACGCCCTGAACGGGATCCTGTTCGCGGTGCACGACAAGGAGCTGCGGATGGTGGCCACCGACGGGCACCGGCTGGCCCTGGCGGTGCGCCAGCTCCCGAGCGCGGGGCCGGCGATGTCCGGGATCGTCCCCCGCAAGGCGGTCCAGGAAGTCGCGCGGATCGTGGGGTCCGGCGAGGAGGTGGAGATCGCGGTCAGCGACAACCAGTTCATGATCCGTATGCCGAACGTGCTCCTGATGGCCCGCCTGATCGAGGGAACGTTCCCGAACTATGAACAGGTCGTGCCGCGGGCGCATCCGCACCGGGTGACGCTGTCGCGCGCGGCCCTGACTGCCGCGCTGCGTCGCGTGTCGGTGCTTTCCGAGGAGCGGACGAAGCCGGTGCGGTTCCTGCTCACGCCGGGGCAGCTCAAGATGACCGCCCATAGCCCGGACTACGGCGAAGCCGAGGAGCAGATGGAGGCGCAGTTCGCGGGAGAAGAGATCGCGATCGGATTCAACTCGCGCTACGTGCTCGATGCGCTGGGTGCGCAGGACGGCGAGCAGGTTCTGATCGAGTTGAAGGACGGTTTGAGCCCCGGAGTGTTCAAAAGCTTCGAGGACGAGGGAACCCTGTGTGTTATCATGCCCATGAGGATTTAACACCTCTCATGGGAGCGAAAATCGTTGGAAATTGACAGGGTAGAACTGTCAGATTTTCGCAACTATCGAACCCTTTCGCTCACGCCGGCGCCCCACCTGAACATCCTCGCGGGCCCGAACGCACAGGGCAAAACCAACCTGCTCGAGGGGCTCGGTGTCCTCCTGGTCGGTCGCTCGTTCCGCGGGGCCAAGGCGGCGGACATGCTCGGCTGGGGCGCGTCCAGCGCCTTCGTGGGTGGGGAGATCCGCCGCGGTGAGACGGTGCGCGCCATCCGCCGCGCGGTCGTCCTGCGGGAAGACGGACGCTGGGGCGTCGGTGGTGAAGGATGTCCCTGGGCTCGCGCGATCGGGTTTGGCTGGCAGGACCTGGCCATCCTGAATGGGGGGCCGCAGGCCCGCCGTAACTTCATCGACGGCTTTGCGGGCAAGCTCTATGCGGCGCACCTGAGTGGGCTCGCCCGGTATCGCCAGGTCGTGGCGCGCCGCAACCATCTCCTACAAAACGGGGCGCCCGGGGCGGAGCTACGCAATGCCCTCGCGCCGTGGAACGCGCAGCTCGCGCGGATCGGTCTGGAGCTGGTGACACGGCGGCGGGCGGCGGTGGACGCGCTCGAGACGGAGGCGCGCGGGCTCTATCCCACGCTGGCCGGCACGGGTGCGGTGAATCTCCAGTACTGCGCGGCCCTCGGGCCCGAGACGGGGGAGGCCGAGTTCCTGGCCGCCCTCGAGGCGCGGTTTCCCGAGGAGGCGCGGCGAGGTCAGACGCTGGTCGGGCCGCACCGCGACGATCTGCTGATCGAGGTGGACGGCCGCGACCTGCGCCTCTACGGCTCGCGCGGCCAGCAGCGGCTGATGGCGCTCACCCTGCGCCTGGCCGAGGTGGGGCCGGTGGCGCGCGCGGTCGGCAGCGCGCCCGTGCTGCTGCTCGACGACGCGCTGTCCGAGCTCGATCCCCACGTGCAGGCGCGGGTGATCGAGCACGTGTCGACGGCGGGCCAGGTCTTCCTGACGACGGCCGACGCCGCACTACCGGAGGTCGGGCGGGTCACCTGGTGGGACGTGAGGGAAGGCCGAGTGACCGATCCGATGCTCAGCACCGTCCGAGGCGCCGCCTGATGGCCGACACGTATACCGCGAGTGACATCAAGGTCCTCGAGGGGCTCGAGGCGGTCCGCAAGCGCCCGGCCATGTACATCGGCGACACGAGCGCCTACGGGCTCCACCATCTCGTCTACGAGGCGGTGGACAACTCGGTCGACGAGGCGCTGGCCGGCTACTGCGACAGCATCAAGGTCATCCTGCACTCCGACAGCTCCTGCTCGGTGGGCGACAACGGCCGCGGCATCCCGGTGGACATCCACAAGGAAAGCGGCCGGCCGGCGGCGGAAGTCGTGCTCACCGTGCTCCACGCGGGCGGCAAGTTCGAGCACTCCGCCTACAAGGTCTCGGGCGGCCTGCACGGCGTCGGCATCTCGGTGGTCAACGCGCTGTCGGAGTGGCTCGAGCTCGAGATCCGGCGGCAGGGCAAGGTGTGGACGCAGCGCTACGAGTACGGGGTACCGCAGGGCGAGCTGGCCGCGACCGACAAGACGACCAAGCACGGCACCATCGTGCGCTTCAAGCCGGACGCGAAGATCTTCGAGGAGACGACGTTCTCGTTCGACACCCTCTCGAACCGCCTCCGCGAGATGGCCTTTCTCAACAAGGGCCTCAAGATCGTCATCGAGGACGAGCGCGACGGCCGCAGCCACACGTTCCTCTACAAGGGCGGCATCATCGAGTTCATCAAGCACCTCAACCAGAACAAGACGCCGATCCACCCGAAGGTGCTCTTCTTCGAGGGCAAGAAGGACAACATCGAGGTGGAGGTGGCGCTCCAGTACAACGACGGCTACCAGGAGAGCGTGTTCTCCTTCGCCAACAACATCAACACGCGCGAGGGCGGCACGCACCTCACCGGGTTCCGGGCCGCGCTGACCGGCACCCTCTCCAACTACGCCAAGGCCAACGGCTTCCTCAAGAGCTTCAAGGGCGACGTCAGCGGCGACGACGTGCGCGAGGGCCTGACCGCGGTGGTCTCGGTGCGGATCCCCGATCCGCAGTTCGAGGGCCAGACGAAGGCTAAGCTCGGCAACTCCGAGATCAAGGGGCTCGTCCAGCAGATCGTCAACGACCGGCTCGCCGAGGTTTTCGAGGAGGACCCGGCCACCGCGCGCAAGATCGCCGACAAATGCGTGCGCGCGGCCCAGGCCCGCGAGGCCGCGCGCAAGGCGCGCGAGCTGACCCGCAAGGGCGGGCGGGACGAGGAGGGCCTCGCGGCCAAGCTCGCGGACTGCTCGGAGCGGGAGCCGCAGTTCCGCGAGATCTTCCTGGTCGAGGGCGACTCCGCGGGCGGCTCGGCCAAGCAGGGCCGCGACCGGAAGACCCAGGCGGTGCTGCCGCTGCGGGGCAAGATCATCAACGCGGAGAAGGCGCGCTACGACAAGGTGCTGTCCCACAATGAAATCCGGCTGCTGATCTCGGCCCTCGGCACCGGGATCGGCCCCGAGGAGTTCGACGTCAGCAAGCTGCGTTACCACAAGGTGATCCTGATGACGGACGCCGACGTGGACGGCGCCCACATCCGCACCCTGCTGCTCACGTTCTTCTTCCGGCACATGGTCCAGGTGATCGAGGCGGGGCATCTGTTCATCGCGCAGCCGCCGCTGTTCAAGGTGAAGAAGGGGCGGGCCGAGAAGTACCTGATGAGCGAGCGGGAGATGGAGGAGTTCCTGCTCGAGCAGTGGGTGGAGAAGGCGAGCATCAAGGTTCCCGGCAAGGCGGCCCCCTTGCGGGGCGAGGCCTTGATGGAGTCGCTCAAGCGCGTGCTCGAGTTCCGCGTCCTGTTCGCCAAGCGGGTGCGCCGGGGCGTCCCGAGCGCGATCCTGGATGGCCTGCTGCGCAAGAAGTTCAAGGCCACCAAGCGCGGCGTCGGCGACGCCGAGATCGCGGCCGCGGTGAGCGACGTGGCCGCGGAGCTGCCGGGCTGGACGGCACGTCTCGGAGGCGCGGACAACGGCGACGCGGCCATCGTGGAGATCACCGGCCCGCACCCCGCGCAGTTCAGCGTCGACGTGCTCAAGTCGCCGGACTACGCGCAGCTCTTCGAGCTGCACGCCGAGATCGCGGGCCTGCACAAGGGCCCGTGCACGATCGTGGACGCGGCCGAGAAAGAGATCGAGACGAAGAGCCTGGACGCGCTGATGCGGACGGTCCTCGAGCAGGCCAAGGACGGGGCGACGCTGCAGCGCTACAAGGGGCTCGGCGAGATGAACCCCGAGCAGCTCTGGGAGACGACCATGAACCCGGAGACCCGCACCCTCCTGCGCGTGACCATGGAAGACGCGGTCGGCGCCGATGAGATGTTCACGGTGCTGATGGGCGATGCGGTGGAGCCGCGCCGCGAGTTCATCGAGAAGAACGCGCTCGACGTCGTCAACCTCGACATCTAGGAGACGCGGACCCGGTCCATGAGCCCCGAGCGACAGACGCCCGTTCCGATCGAAGAGGAGATGCGGAAGTCGTATCTCGACTACGCCATGTCCGTCATCGTCGGCCGCGCGCTCCCCGACATCCGGGACGGCCTGAAGCCGGTGCACCGGCGCGTGCTCTTCGCGATGCAGGAGCTGGGCCTCACCTGGAACCGCGCGTACAAGAAGTCCGCCCGCGTGGTCGGCGAGGTGCTCGGCAAGTACCACCCACACGGCGACGCGCCGGTGTACGAGGCCCTCGTCCGCATGGTCCAGGAGTTCTCGCTCCGCTACCCGCTGGTGGACGGGCAGGGCAACTTCGGCTCCATCGACGGCGACCCGCCCGCCGCGATGCGCTACACCGAGACGCGCCTGGCCAAGATCGCCCACGAGCTGCTGGCCGATATCGACAAGGACACGGTGGCCTTCACGCCGAACTTCGACGAGTCGCTCCAGGAGCCGGTGGTCCTGCCCACCAAGGTGCCGAACCTGCTCGTCAACGGCTCCTCCGGCATCGCGGTCGGCATGGCGACGAACGTCCCGCCCCACAACCTGAGCGAGGTGGTGGACGGGCTCATCAAGGTGATCGACAACCCCGAGGTCACCATCGAGGAGCTGATGACGGTGATCCCGGGCCCGGACTTCCCGACCCGCGGCTACATCTACGGCCGCGGCGGCATCCGCGAGGCCTACACCACCGGGCGCGGCATCATCACGCTGCGGGCCAAGGCCCACGTCGAGAAGATGCGGGGCGGCCGCGAGGCGATCATCGTCACCGAGCTGCCGTACCAGGTGAACAAGGCGTCGCTCATGGAGAAGATCGGCGAGCTCGTGCGCGACAAGAAGATCGAGGGCATCAGCGAGCGCCGCGACGAGTCGAGCCGCGAGGGAATCCGCGTCGTGCTGGAGCTGGGCCGCGGGGAAATGCCGCAGATCGTGATCAACCAGCTCTACAAGCACACCCAGATGCAGACCACGTTCGGGGTCATCATGCTGGCCCTGGTGGCCCGGCGCCCGCAGGTCGTCAACCTGAAGCAGATGCTCCAGGAGTTCGTCACGTTCCGCCGCGAAGTCGTCACCCGTCGGACCAAGTACGATCTGGCGCGCGCGGAGGAGCGGGCCCACATCCTCGAGGGCCTGCGCAAGGCGGTCGACCAGATCGACCTGGTCATCCGGCTCATCCGGCAGGCGGAGAGCCCGGACGCGGCCAAGGACGCGTTGATGCGCCGGCTGGACCTGTCGGAGATCCAGGCCAAGGCCATCCTCGACATGCGGTTGCAGCGCCTCACCCAGCTCGAACGGCACAAGATCGTCGAGGAGCACGAGCAGACGCTGGCCCTCATCGAGGACCTCAAGGGCATTCTCGCCTCGGAGCCGCGGCTGCTCGGCATCATCAAGGACGAGCTCGCCGCGCTCAAGCAGGAGTTCGGCGACGCGCGCCGCACCGAGATCCTGGCCGAGACCGCCGACCTGACGATCGAGGACCTGCTCGCCGACGATGACATGGTGGTGACGATCACGCGGTCCGGCTACATCAAGCGGACGCACGTGGAGGCCTACCGCAGCCAGAAGCGCGGTGGCAAGGGGGTGACCGGCATGGAGACGAAGGAGGAGGACATCGTCGAGGACCTGTTCGTGGCCTCGACCCACTCCTATCTCCTGTTCTTCACCAACAAGGGCAAGGTGCACTGGCTCAAGGTGCACGAGATCCCCGAGGGCGGCCGGCAGGCCAAGGGGAAGGCGATGGCCAACGTGCTCTCGCTGGCCGAGGGTGAGCGCGTGGCCACCTGCGTGCCGGTGCGCGATTTCGAGTCCGGCGGCTACGTGCTCTTCGCCACCAAGCAGGGCAAGGTGAAGAAGACCGAGCTCTCCGCCTTCTCGCATCCGCGCGCGGGCGGCATCCAGGCCATCACGCTGGAGGACGGCGACGAGGTCATGGCCGCGCGCCGCACCGACGGCCAGCGCGAGGTCCTGCTCTCGACCAAGCTCGGCCTGATCATCCGGTTCCCGGAGGACGAGGTGCGCCCGATGGGCCGCACCGCCGCCGGCGTCCGCGGCATCGACGTGGACGAGGGCGATCAGGTCATCGCGGCGGAGACGATCAAGGAAGGCGTGACGATCCTGACCGTGACCGAGCGCGGCTACGGCAAGCGCACCCCGCTCGAGGAGTACCGGCTGCAGGGACGCGCGGGCAAGGGCATCATCGACATCAAGACCGCCGGCCGGAACGGCGCGGTGGTCGGCATGCTGCAGGTGCGCGAGGGGGACGACATCCTGGTCGTCACCACCAAGGGCAAGATGATCCGGCTGCACGCCGATGAGATCACGAGCCAGGGGCGCAATACCATGGGCGTCCGCATCATCGACCTCGACGCCGACGATCAGGTGGGCAATCTGGCCCGCGTCGAAGCCGAGCAGGCGAGCCCCGAGGCGTCGTCAGAGTAGGCCCCGCCGGCTGGAGCCGGACGGGGTGACGGAGGCCGCGCAGCTGCGGCCTCTTTTTTGTTATGGTTCTTCTCCCTCTCCCCATTGGGGAGAGGGCAGGGTGAGGGGTGGAGGTAATGCAGTGCTCGACATCAAGCTGATCCGAGAAGATCTCGCGGCGGTGGAGCGCGCCCTGGCGACGCGCGGCACCGAGGTATCGCTCGCGTCCGTGCTCGCGGGGGACGCGGAGCGCCGCCGCCTGGTGACCGAGGCCGAAGAGCTCAAGGCCGAGCGCAACCGCGCCTCCGAGGCGATCGGCCACGCCAAGCGCCGCGGCGAGGACCCGCAGGCCGCGATGGCGCGGACGCGCGAGGTCTCCGAGCGCATCAAGGCGCTCGACGGGCTCGTCAAGGAGGCCGACGCGCGCCTGGAGGCGCTGCTGCTGGAGATCCCGAACCTCCCGCACCCGAGCGTGCCGATCGGGCGCTCGGCCGACGACAACGTCGAGGTGCGCCGCTGGGGCACCCCGCGGCAGTTCGCGTTCGAGCCGAAGCAGCACTTCGAGATCGGCGAGGCGCTCGGGATCCTCGATTTCGATCGCGCGAGCAAGATCGCCAAGGCGCGCTTTGCGGTCATGTGGGGCCCGGCCGCCCGGCTCAGTCGCGCGCTCGCGCAGCTCATGCTCGATCTGCACACGCGCGAGCACGGGTTCACCGAGGTGTGGGTGCCCCATCTCGTGAACGCGGAGACCATGACCGGGGTGGCGATGCTGCCGAAGTTCGAGGAGCAGATGTTCAAGACGGTGGAGCCGGACGCCGGCCGCACGCTCTACCTGATCCCGACCGCGGAGGTCGCGCTCACCGCGCTGCACGGCGGCGAGATCCTGGCCGAGGCCGAGCTGCCCCGACGCTACTGCGCGTTCACGCCCTGCTACCGTCGCGAGGCCGGCACCTACGGGCAGGACACCAAGGGCATGATCCGGCAGCACCAGTTCGACAAGGTCGAGATGGTCAAGCTGACCGTCCCCGGGCAGTCCTACGACGAGCTCGAGACGATGGTGCGGAGCGCGGAGGCGGTGCTCCAGCGGCTCGAGCTGCCGTACCGGGTGGTGGCGCTCTGCACCGCCGACATGGGCTTCCACTCCGCCAAGACCTACGACCTCGAGGTGTGGCTGCCGGGGCAGGGGAAGTACCGCGAGATCTCCTCGTGCTCGAACTGCGAGGCCTACCAGGCGCGCCGGCTCGACATCAAGTATCGTCCCGCGGGCGGCGGTCGGGTGGACCTCTGCCACACGCTCAACGGCTCCGGGCTCGCGGTGGGGCGTACGCTGATCGCGGTGCTGGAAAACTATCAGGAGGCCGACGGGTCCGTCACGGTGCCGGCCGCGCTCCGCCCCTACATGGGCGGCCTCGAGCGCATCACGGCACGATAGTCGATCACACGCGGAGGGGTGGCCGAGTCCGGTTGAAGGCGCCGGTCTTGAAAACCGGAATCCCGCAAGGGATCGGGGGTTCGAATCCCTCCCCCTCCGCCATTTTCCCGCCTCAGCGGCGGCTCGCGGCCTCCTCGACGGTGGCCGCGCCGGTTCCGTGCGGCGTGACGACCAGGCTCCGTGCATGGAACGGCCGCAGCGTGCTCCGGTGGCCCACGCTCACCACGGTGACGCCGGGCAGTCGCGCGCGGAGCAGAGTGTAGAGACGGACCTCACTCTCCTCGTCCAGGGCCGAGGTGGCCTCATCGAGGAAGAGCCAGGCGGGCTTCTGGACCAGGGCGCGCGCGAAGGCGATGCGCTGCTGCTCGCCGGGGGACAGCGCGAGCGCCCAGTGGGCGTGCTCGCCAAGCCGCCCGGTCAACGCCGGTAGCCCGACCGCTTCGAGCGCTTCCCGAAGCGTGGTGTCGTCGATGCCGCCCGGCGGGGTGGGGTAGCTGACCACCTCACGCAGGGTGCCGATCGGCAGGTAGGGTTTCTGAGGGAGGAAGAGCACACGGCCATCGCGCGGCAGGCTGATCTCGCCGGTGCCGAAGGGCCAGATACCTGCGATGGCCCGGAACAACGTGCTCTTGCCCACGCCCGACGGGCCGCTGATCAGCGCCGAATCGCCCGGCTGGAAGTCGAGCGTCGCGCCCTCGACGAGCGGCCGGCCGCCGGGGAGCTTCAGGTCCACCCGGTCGAGCGCGAGCGCCTCGCCCGTCCCTGGACGCTGGCGCACGCCGTCGCTGGCCGCGTCCGCGCGCATCCGCGCCAGGGCCCGCTCGAAACCCACCAGCCGCTGCACGACGGAGCGCCACTGCGCGATGTCGGTGTAGGCGCTGATGATGAACGACAGCGAATCCTGCACCTGTCCGAACGCCGACGCCACCTGCATGAGCCCACCGAGCTGCATCTCCCCGCGGAAGTAGCGGGGCGCGGCGACCACGAACGGGAAGATGATCGCGGCCTGCCCGTAGCCGGCGGTGAACCACGTGAGCCGCTTCTGCCGACGCATGATCGCCCACCAGTTGCCCACTACTTCCCCGAAGCGCTCGCGGAAGTTGCGCAGCTCGTCGGCCTCTCCCCGGTAGAGCGCGACCCCCTCGGCATTCTCGCGGAAGCGGACGAGGCTGAAGCGGAAGTCGGCCTCGTAACGCTGCTGGTCGAAGTTCAGGCGCACGAGCGGCCGGCCGATCAGGTTGGTGAGCCAGGTGCCCGCTATCGCGTAGAGTAACGCGGCCCAGACCATGTACCCTGGGATGGTCCAGCCTGAGCCGATGGGAATCGTGATTGAGCCGGACAGCCCCCAGAGGATGCCAAGGAAGGCCACCAGGGTCACCACCGCGCGCATCCCGCCGATTCCGAGGGTGAGCGTGGCGCCCACGAAGAGCCGGAGATCTTCCGCGATGCGCTGGTCGGGGTTGTCGGTCTCGGTGGCGGTGAGCTGCATACGGTAGTAGGCGCCGTCGGCGAGCCAGGCGCCCAGGTAGCGCTCGGTGAGCCAGCGCCGCCAGCGGATCTGGAGCATCTGGTTGAGGTAGATCTGATACACCGCGGCCACGATGAACAAGGCGGCGAGCCACGTGAACCGGACGAGCTGGCTCCAGAAGACGGGGTAGTTCTTGTCCTGCAGCGCATTGTAGAAGGCGTTGTTCCACTGGTTGAGGAGCACGTTGATGTAGACGATGCCCAGGTTGAGCCCGATGACCAGGACCAGGAGGCCACGCCCGGCCCACCGATCCTCCGAGAACCAGTAGGGGCGAATGAGAGTCCAGGTATCCTGCAGCAGTTCACGCAGCCGAGCCATGTCGAAGGATCCTCCTTGGGGCCTCAGCATAGCCCAGCCGCCCGCCCGTTCCCGGTAGTCCGCGCGGCTCGAATGACATATACTCTATGGGCTTGACGTTTGGAGGGGTGGCCGAGCCGGCCGAAGGCAGCCGCCTGCTAAGCGGTTATAGGGGCAAAACCTCTATCCCGGGTTCGAATCCCGGCCTCTCCGCCATGCGCGCCCTTAGCTCAGATGGATAGAGCGTCGGACTACGAATCCGAAGGCCAGAGGTTCGCAGAGGGCGTCGACCCCGCCGAGCGGCTCACCATGGATGGTAAGCACTGGGACGAGCACTGGATGGGGCTGGCCCTCGAGGAAGCCGCGCGCGCCGCCCAGGCCGGCGAGGTCCCGGTCGGCGCCGTGGTGGTGCTGGACGGCCGGCTCCTCGCGGGCGGGCACAATGCTTCGATCGCGCACCACGATCCGACCGCGCACGCCGAGATCGTGGCGCTGCGCGCGGCGGCGCAGGAGGCGGGCAACTACCGCCTGACCGGGGCGACCCTGTACGCCACCATCGAGCCGTGCGCGATGTGTTGTGGGGCGGCGCTGCACGCACGGATCGCGCGCCTCGTGTACGGCGCCGACGATGCCAAGGCCGGCGCGGTGCGGAGCCTCCACCGACTGCTCGACGACCCGCGCCTCAATCACCGCGTCGAGGTGACGGCCGGGGTGCGCGCGGAGGAGTGCGGGGCGCGGCTCAGCGACTTCTTCCGGGCGAAGCGGCCGGGAGGAGGCTCTCCGTAGGGATGGAGCAGGTGCCGGAGGGAGGCCCTCGAAGGGCGCAGGTCATTGACGTTGTCATCCCAGGGCTCGAAGCCTTGGCGCAGCGCTACGACCAAGCCGTGACACACCTGGCCGGATTGAGCCCCCAGGTGTAGGCTTCCAGCGGGAGAGGCATTGGGAGGACGCGACCATGACAAAACCACAGCGGATCATCCTGGGGGCGGCGCTTCTTATCCTGGCCGGCACGCCCAGCGCGCTGGCCACAATCAGTCCGTCTGGCATCGACGCGCGGCTGCGGTTGGATTGGGAGGTCGGCCAGACGCGCGGTGGACACCCCGAGGTCCAGGGCTACGTTATCAACGACTACATGCGGCCAGCAATGAATGTACGGCTGCTCGTTGAGACGCTCGACAGCAATGGCCAAGCCACTGACCGTGCCTACGGCTTCGTGGTCGGTGCCGTCCCAGCATTGAGTCGCGCTCCCTTCGTTGTTCCGCTCAAGACAGGCGGCGCGAGCTACCGGATCACCGTCACCGATTTCGCTTGGAAGGACGGCGGCTCGGCTGCTGAGCACGGTGCAGGGCCGCACTGTGGACTGCGTTACACCGGAGTGGCTGGTGCGATCCCACCCCGGCTACGAGGTTGACGCGACCGACTGGGCCGACGTTGGCGCGCTGTGCGAACGCTTCGGCATCCCGATCCCCCGTGAGTTCTTGCGGTCCGGTAGGCTGGACTAGCGGTCAATCTGAACGCGGCGAAGGGGACCCCAAGGAGCCCAACCATTGAGCCAGGTCCGTGCCGGAATCCTGGTCGGAACCCTCTTGGCCGGAAGCCTACAGGGCTGTTCGATATCGCCGGCCGAGCAAGACGCCATACGCCGGGCATGGGAGGACAGAGACGCCGAACGGGCCCGTGAGTGTCGGCGGGCCGGCGGCGGGTTTATCGCTGGTGGCTGTGTCCGCGGAGGCCCGTAACCGGTTGACGAACGCGGAAATTTGAGAGTACCCGGGCGCGCGGCAAGGCGCCCGGCCTTCGCCCGGGGCGGGCCGGTGGTGCCTCAGTTTGTGAAACTGAAACATCACCAGGGGATGAGCCGCCCTCTTGAGGCTGCCCCTTCGGGCTCTTCTGTTAGGTCTGCCTGCCCCTCACGGTGCGGGATGCGAAGAACGGCCGCTCCCGCCAGGTGCCCATGAATAGCGTGGTGCGCGCTGTGCTGCTGGACGTGGCAACGCAGTGGGCGCGGACGGACGATCCCCACGCGCCCGTCTTCTCCGTGCGCGTATCGGGAGCCCGACAAGTTCTTCCCCACGGCCGTGGAACGGGTCGGGCGGGTGCTGGAGGCGGAGGGGAAGGCCTGGAGGCGTACACGTGGCATGGCAACCGCCACACTTTCGCCTCCCGGCTCGTCATGGCTGGGGTAGACTTGCGCACGGTCCAGCAACTCGGCGGGTGGCAGAGCTTGGCGATGGTTCAGCGCTACGCCCACCTCGCCCCCGATCATCTGCACGCGGTCGGGCCGAGTGGCACTTGGACAGGACTAGGACTTGTCGACGGCGGACGGGGAGCTTGCTCGCAGCGCTGTCGTGCAAGATACTGATAGTGTTACGCGGAGGGGTGGCCGAGCCCGGTTGAAGGCGTCCGACTCGAAATCGGATAGGGGCGCAAGTCCCTCGGGGGTTCAAATCCTCTCCCCTCCGCCAAATTCGCACCCGGAGGGGTGGCCGAGTGGCCGAAGGTGCGGCACTGGAAATGCCGTGTACGGGCAACTGTACCGTGGGTTCGAATCCCACCCCCTCCGCCATTTTTCCTCACAGCTTGGCCGTGCTAGACGGGGAGGTAGCGGTGCCCTGTAACCCGCAATCCGCTATAGCGGGGTTGAATTCCCTCTCGAGGGCCGGTCGTGTCGAATGAGCCGTACGGGACGGCGTTGAAGGTTGGGCCCCACGCGACGGGATGCGTCGAACCCCGCCAGGCCCGGAAGGGAGCAACGGTAAGGCGCCCCTCTCGTGTGCCGTGGGAGTACCTGACCGGAGCAGGTTTCGTGCGGCGATCGCGGTATGGTCGGTTCGATTGAGGGTGCACGGTCTTTGACTTACCAGGTCCTGGCGCGGAAGTGGCGGCCGCAGGTCTTCGACGCGGTCGTCGGGCAGGATCCCGTCACGCGCACGCTGCGCAACGCGCTCGCCTCGGGCCGCGTGGCCCACGCCTATCTGTTCACCGGCCCGCGCGGCGTCGGCAAGACCACCACCGCGCGCCTCCTGGCCAAGGCGCTGGCGTGCACCGCGCGCACGGAGACCGAGGCCTGCGGCGCCTGCCCGTCCTGCCTGGACTTCGCCTCGGGCGCGCCGCTCGACGTGATGGAGATCGACGCGGCGTCCAACACCAGCGTGGACGACATCCGGACTCTCCGAGAGAACGTCAAGTATTCCCCCGCGCGCGGCCGCTTCAAGGTCTACATCGTGGACGAGGTCCACATGCTCTCCGGCGCGGCCTTCAACGCCTTCCTGAAGACGCTCGAAGAGCCGCCCGCGCACGTGGTCTTCATCCTCGCCACCACCGACCCCAAGAAGATCCCGGCCACCGTGCTCTCGCGCTGCCAGCGCTTCGACTTCCGTCCGATCCCGCCCGAGCTGCTGACCGCGAGCCTCACCCGCATCCTCGAGGAGGAGCGCGTGCCCTTCGAGCCGGGCGCTCTCCCTCTCCTCATCCGCGCCGCCGAGGGCAGCCTGCGGGACGCGCTCTCGCTGCTCGACACCGCGATCGCCTATGGCGAGGGCAAGCTCGACGAGGCGGGCGTGGCCCGGCTGCTCGGCTCGTCCTCCCCGGTGCACGTGCGCGGGTTCGTGGGCGCCCTGCTCGCGGGCGACGGAGCCGCCGCGCTGGAGGCGGTGGATCGCGCGGCGGGGGCGGGCGAGGACCTGGGCTCGCTCTGCCGCGAGGCGGTCGAGATGACGCGCCGCCTGCTCGTGATGAAGGTCGCCCCGGGCGCCCCCTTCGTGGATCTGACGCCCGCCGAGGCGGCCGAGCTGAAGGCGGTCGCGGAGCCGGTGTCGGCCGACGAGCTGCTCTACGTGCTCCGGGCCTTCCTCGACGCGGACGCCGAGATGCGCCGCTCGCCGCACCCGCGCGTCGAGCTCGAGATCGCGGCGGTGCGCGCCAGCCGGCGCCCGCAGCCGCAGGCGATCGAGGCGCTGATCGGCAAGCTCGAGGCGGCGGAGGCTCGGCTGCGCCAGATGCCGCCCGCCACGGGGAGCCCGATGGGTCGCCCCGTGGTCGTGCAGGAGACGCTGCTCGACGCGCGGCCGGCGCTCGCGGCTCCTCTGCGCGCCCCGGCCCCGGCGATGCCGGCGTCTCCCGGACCCGCGCCCGCGGTCTCGGGCAGCACCGGCCGGCCGGTCGAGGTGGAGCCCCTCATCGAGGCCGCGGCCGCCGACATGGAGGCCACCGAGCCCGCCCTGCCCGCGCCCGCAGGGCTTGAACACGCGTGGGAGCGGGTCGTCACCGACGTCATGAAGCGCAAGGCGGTGCTGGGCTCGGTGCTCCAGCACGCGACGCCGCTCCGCGTGGAGGACGGCGTGCTCACGCTGGCGCTCCAGGCCAGCGGCTTCCACCGGGAGATGCTGAATGATCGCGGCAACAAGGAGCTGATCAACGAGGCCGTGCAGCGCCACGTGGCGTCGGCGCGGCGGTTCGAGCTCGACGCCAATGGCGGCGCGGCGGGCGCCGGCGGGGGAGCCCGGAACCACCCGGCGGTGCAGGCCGCGCTGAGCGCATTCCAGGGCGAGGTGGTCGCGGTGCGGCCGCGGAGCCCGGAGGAAGGAGGGTCACGGTGAAAGGCTTCGGCAACATCATGAAGGAGGCGCAGAAGCTCCAGGCCCAGATGGAGCAGCTCCAGGCGGAGGCGGCCAAGAAGATGGTGGAGGCCACCGCAGGCGGGGGCATGGTCACGGTGGTGGCGAACGGCAAGCAGGAGATCGTGTCCATCAAGATCGACCGCGAGGTGATCAACCCCGAGGACGCGCAGATGCTCGAGGATCTCGTGCTGGCGGCCAGCAACGAGGCGCTGCGCAAGTCGAAGGAGATGGTGCAGGGCGAGATGAGCAAGATCACGGCCGGGCTCAAGATCCCCGGCCTCGGGATGTAATGGCCTACTACCCGGAGCCGGTGGCGCGGCTCATCGATGCGCTTCAGCGCCTGCCGGGCATCGGGCCCAAGACGGCCCAGCGGCTCACCTTCTTCCTCCTCAAGCGCCCGGCCCCCGAGGTCGCCGCGCTCGGGGAGGCGCTGACCCAGCTCAAGCAGCGCATCGTCCACTGCACGGTGTGCTTCAACGTCACCGAGCTGGATCCCTGCCGCATCTGCGCGGATCCCCAGCGCGACCAGCGGACGCTCTGCGTGGTGGAGGAGCCCAACGATCTGCTCGCCCTCGAGCGCACCGGCGAGTTCCGCGGCCGCTACCACGTGCTGCTGGGCGCGCTGTCGCCGCTCGACGGCATCGGGCCCGAAGATCTGAGAGTGCGCGAGCTGCTGACCCGGCTGGAGAGCGATCCGGTCGAGGAAGTGATCCTGGCCACCAATCCGAGCGTGGAGGGCGAGGCCACCGCCATCTACCTCGCCAAGCTGCTCAAGCCCTTCGGCATGCGGATCACCCGCATCGCCCGCGGGCTGCCGGTGGGCGGCGACCTCGAGTACGCCGACGAGGTGACGCTGTCCAAGGCCATGGAGGGGCGGCGCGAGATGGGGTAGCGAGGCTTGGCGACCGTCCGGCCGTGTGATAGAACAGACCGGACGGTTCCCTCCCTGATTCCCCGATAGCTCAATGGTAGAGCATCCGGCTGTTAACCGGAGGGTTGCAGGTTCGAGTCCTGCTCGGGGAGCCACCCCTCCCGGTCAAGACCCCGATGCTATAATCGGCCCCGTGACCCCCCTGAGCCCAGCCCGGAAGACCCTCCTCCGTCGCGAGATGGAGGCCCTGCTCGGGCCGGGCGGCGTCCTCTCCGATCCGGAGGAGCTGCTGGTCTACGAGTCCGACGGCCTCACGCTCTTCCGCGCCCTCGCCGACTTCGTGGTGTTCCCGCGGAGCGCGGAGCAGGTGGCGGCCCTGGTCAAGCTCGCCAGCCGGGAAGGCATCCCCTTCGTGGCCCGCGGCGCCGGCACCGGGCTGTCCGGCGGCTGCCTGCCGTCCGAGGGCGGCCTCGTCATCTCGCTGATGCGGATGAATCGCCTCCTCGAGGTGGACTACGACAACCAGATCGCGGTGGTGGAGCCGGGGCTGGTGAATCTCCACCTTTCGTGGGCGGTGGGCCCGCAGGGCTTCTACTACGCGCCCGATCCCTCGAGCCAGCAGGCCTGCACGATCGGCGGCAATATCGCGAACAACTCGGGCGGCCCGCACACGCTCAAGTACGGGGTGACGACCAATCACGTGCTCGGCCTCGAGGTCGTGCTGCCGGACGGCGAGCTGATGTGGCTCGGCGGCAAGACGCGCGATGCGCAGGGCTACGATCTGGTCGGCCTCTTCGTCGGCTCCGAGGGCACCTTCGGCATCGCGACCAAGATCGTCGTGCGCATCCTCAAAAAGCCTCAGGCGGTAAAAACCGTGCTGGCCGTCTTCGACCAGGTGGACCAGGCCTCGGAGGCGGTGTCCGCCATCATCGCGCGCGGCCTCGTGCCCGCCGCGATGGAGATGATCGACCAGCTCACCATCGAGGCGGTGGAGGAGGCGTTCGGGTGCGGCTACCCGCGCGACGCGGCGGCCGCGCTCCTGATCGAGCTGGACGGCCTCGCCGCCGGCATGGAGGCGCAGGCCGAGCGGGTGGTTGCCGCCTGCCGCGACTGCGGCGCCCGCGACGTGCGTGCCGCGCGCGACGAGGCGGAGCGCCAGCTCCTCTGGAAGGGCCGCAAGTCCGCCTTCGGCGCCTACGGTCGTATCTCGCCCGCCTACATGGTGATGGACGGCGTGATCCCGCGCACCAAGCTGCCCTACGTGCTCGGGCGCGTGAACGCGATCGTGGCCGCCCACGGCCTGCGCGTCGGCAACGTGTTCCACGCGGGCGACGGCAATCTCCACCCGAACATCCTCTACGATCCGCGCAATCCGGGCGAGGAGGCACGGGTGGTGGCGGCGGGCGCGGAGATCCTGAAGGTCTGCGCCGAGGTGGGCGGCTCCATCTCGGGTCATCTTCTCGGAGGCCGATCTCGCGTGCATGCGGCTGGTGAAAGACGCGTTCAATCCGACCGGCCTCTGCAATCCCGGCAAGATCTTCCCCAGCAACAAGGCCTGCGTCGAGGTTGGCCCGGCCTACCGTCCGCATCCGATCGAAGAGAAGGGCCTCGCTCAGCGCTTCTAGCGCGGGACCCGGGAGTCTCCCCCGTGCCGTCAGTCCTGCCGGACAAGCTACGCAGCATCGTCGGCGCATCCCATGTGCTCACGGGCGTGGACTGCTCGCCGTACGTGGTGGAAGGCCGCACGCCGGAGGCGGTGGTCTTCCCGGGGACGAAGGAGGAGATCGCCGCGGTGCTGCTGGCGGCCGGCGAGACGGGCCTGCCGGTCACGCCGTGGGGCGGCGGCACCAAGATGGCGATCGGCTCGCCGCCCAACCGCCTCGGCCTGGTGCTGGGACTCAAGCGGCTCAACCGCATCCTCGAGCACGAGCCGGGCGATCTCACGGTCACCGTCGAGGCGGGGCTGCCGTTCGAGACCCTGCAGGCCGAGCTGGGCAAGCGCGGGCAGTGGCTCTCGCTCGACGCGGGCGCGGCGGAGCGGGCCACCGTGGGCGGCATGCTCGCCAGCGGGGCCTCCGGTCCGCGCCGGCATCTCTATGGCACCGCGCGGGATCTGGTGATCGGGCTCACCGTGGTCATGGCCGACGGCAGCCTCGTGCGGGGCGGCGGCAAAGTGGTCAAGAACGTGGCCGGCTACGATCTTCCGAAGCTCTTCATCGGCTCCTTCGGCACGCTCGGCGTACTGGTGGAGGCGACGCTGAAGCTCCGGCCGCGCGTGGACGTCGACCGGCTGGTGGTCGCGCGCTTCGATCGGCTCATGGCCGCGGGCGCGGCCGTGCGCGCGGTGCTGGGCTCGGACCTCATTCCCTCGGCGCTCGAGCTGGCGGACGGCGAGGCGCTGCGGCGCCTGGGCCTGGGCGGCGGCGCCGCGCTCCTGGTCGGCCTCGACGGAATCGCCGAGCAGGTCGACTGGGAAGTGGCCGAGCTCCGGCGTCTGCTCGGCCCGCTCGGCCTCGGGGAGACCACCGTGCTCGACGGCACCGCGCGGGATGACGCCTGGCGCGCGCTGGCCGGGCTCGGCCGGCCGGGCCACGAGCGGGTCGCGGCGGTGATGAAGTGGGCGGTGCTGCCCACCCAGATCGCCGAGCTGATGGAGGCGGGCGCGGCGGCCGCGCAGCGCAACGACCTCGTGGGCGCGCTCACCGCGCACGCCGGGGTCGGCATCGTCACCGCGGTGCTGGCGGGTGGCACCAATCCGAACGCGGTGGTGTCCACGCTCACCGAGTGGCGCGCCCTCGTCAACCGCGTGGGCGGGCACGCGATGGTCGAGTGGGCCCCGCTCGCCGTGAAGGAGCGGGTGGCGGTGTGGGATGCGGCGGGCCCCACCCTGCGCTTGATGAAAGGCATCAAGGAGCGCCTCGATCCGCACGGCATCATGAACCCGGGCCGCTTCGTCGGAGACATCTGAGCCGATGGCGCACTCGCCCGTCACCGAGACGAAGCCGTCGCAGCCGCTCACCCTCCACGGGCTGAGCGTCGAGGGCGTGGACCGCTGCGTGCACTGCGGGCTCTGCCTCGCCTACTGCCCGACCTTCTCCGAGCTCGGGACGGAGATGGACTCGCCGCGCGGCCGCATCGTGCTGATCAAGTCGCTCGCCGAGGGCCGGATCAACCTGACCGACTCCACGGTTGCCCATCTCGATCTCTGCCTGGGCTGCCGCGCCTGCGAGACGGCCTGCCCGTCCGGCGTCCCGTACGGCCAGCTCATCGAGGCCGCGCGCGCCGAGATCGAGCGGCAGCGGCCGGGTGGGCTCCTCCGCCGGGGGTTCCGGTGGGTCAACTTCTCGCTGCTGCTGCCCAATCCGTCGCTCTTGCGTCTGGCCGCCGCCGGCCTCCGCGTCTACCAGGCCAGCGGCCTGCGACGTGTCGTGCGCGGCTCCGGGCTGCTCCGGCTCCTGCCCGAGCCGCTGCGCCACTGGGAGCCGCTCCTGCCGGACCTGCCATCCGGCGCCGACCGCGCGCCGCTGCCCGAGGTGACGCCGGCCACGGGCGTGCGCCGCATCCGGGTGGGGCTGCTCACCGGCTGCATCCAGCAGGTGGCCTTCGGTCCCCAGAATCGCGCGACGGCCCGCGTGCTCGCCCGGAACGGGGCCGAGGTGATCGCGCCGCGGACGCAGGCCTGCTGCGGCGCGCTCCACGCCCACGCGGGCGAGCACGCCACCGCGCTCGCCCTGGCCCGGCGCACGATCGAGGTCTTCGAGGCCGCCGGCGTGGAGCACGTCATCGTGAACACGTCGGGCTGCGGCGCTCACATGAAGGCCTACTGCACGCTGCTCGCGGGCGATCCGGCCTGGCGCGGGCGCGCCGCGCGCTTCGCGGCCAGCGTGCGCGACATCTCCGAGTTCCTGGCCGCCGAGCCGCTGCGCGGGCCGCTGCAGGAGGTGCGGCGGACCGTCACGTACCACGATCCCTGTCACGTGGTGCATGGGCAAAAGATCCGCACGCAGCCGCGGGCACTGCTGGCGCAGATCCCGGGCCTGCGCGTCGTGGAGCTCCAGGAAGCAGACTGGTGCTGCGGTTCCGCCGGCACCTACAACCTGACCCAGCCGGAGATGGCCACGCGCCTGCAGGAGCGCAAGATCGCCCACGTGCGGGCCACCGGCGCCGACGCGGTGGTGACCGCCAACCCGGGCTGCATCATCCAGATCGTGCAGGGGCTGCGCGCGAAGGGCTCGCCGGTCCAGGTGCTCCACATCGTCGAGCTCCTCGACCAGGCCTACCGGAACCCCTCACCCCGGCCCTCTCCCCTCTGGGGAGAGGGAGGCGTTCAACCCTCGCCCCCGAAGGGGGAGAGGGCAGGGTGAGGGGCAGATTCTCGTGGCCGGCGTGAAGGTCCTGGCGCTGTCGGAGCTGCCGCCCAACAAGGGCGTGCCCGTCAGCGTGAACGGCCACAACGTGGGCGTCTATCGGCGCGGCGAGGAGATCCTGGCCATCGGCGACGACTGCCCGCATCAGGGCGGCAGCCTCTGCGACGGCTGGGTCGAGGGTGAGATCGTGATCTGCCCGCTCCACGGCTGGGAGTTCGACATGCGCACCGGCGCCTGCATGACGGTGCCGGGCGAGAGCGTCCCGCGCTACACGGCCACCGTCGAGGACGGCGCCGTCTACCTGGAGGAAGCCGAGTGAGCCGACCCGACGCGGTTCCTCCAGCCGACGCAGTCCCGCCAGCCGACGCAGTCCCGAAAGACCACAAGGCGAATGCACCGCGCTCGATCGGCTGCTTCGTCCTCACGATCTCGGACTCGAAGACGCCGGACACCGACACGAGCGGCGCCCTGATCCGCGAGCGGCTCACCCAGGCCGGGCATACCGTGGTCGGCCACGGCATCGTCCGCGACGAGCCGACGCAGGTGACCGCGGTGATCCGGAAGGGCTGTGACGACCCCGCCGTCGAGGCCTTCATCCTCACCGGCGGCACCGGGGTCACCTCGCGCGACTCCACCTTCGAGGCGGTCGAGGCCCTGCTCGACAAGCGCCTCACCGGCTTCGGCGAGCTCTTTCGCATGCTCTCCTACCAGGAGGTCGGCGCCGCCGCCATGCTCTCGCGCGCCCAGGGCGGGGTCGTGCAGGGGCGGGCGCTCTTCTCGCTGCCCGGCTCCCCCAATGCCTGCCGGCTCGCGCTCGAGAAGCTGATCCTTCCCGAGCTCGGGCACGTCCTCCGCGAGGTGCGGCGGTAGGCGAAGCGCAGAATCGGTATGGCGGTATAATCGAATCCGGTCGTCCCCGAGTACCACACACTCCAGGAGGCTTGCAGATGCGTCGTCCAGCCCTCTCCCTTGCGCTCGCGCTATCGCTCGTGGTGCCGACAGTGGCCTCCGCCCAGGCCCGGCCCGCGGAGCCGCTGTGGAAGGAGAGCCAGGGGGCGGTGGCGCCGCCCGAGATCCTGCGCCTGAACGACTTCATGCACGACCTGGCAGAGCGCCTCAAGCCGCCGCTGGTCCAGATCCGGGTGCGCCGGGTGGCCGAACCCCAGGTGGAAGGGCAGGAGCAGCAGCCCAATGCGCCGGACGAGCGGCGGAGCCAGGGCTCGGGCTTCATCATCCGCGAGGACGGCTATCTGGTCACGAACGCGCACGTGGTGGGGGACGCCGAGCGGATCCAGGTCCGCCTGATCGACGGCCGGCGGTTCGAGGGGAAGGTGGTCGGCCTGGACGAGCGGGTGGACCTGGCCCTGGTCAAGATCGACGCGAAGGGGCTGCCGGTGGCCGCGCTCGGCGATTCCAACCGCACCCGCGTCGGCGAGTTCGTGCTGGCGCTGGGGCATCCCTTCGGTCTCGAGCAGACGGTGTCCTTCGGCATCGTGAGCCGCAAGGGCGCCCCGATCCAGGTCGCCGCGCCCGGCTTCGAGTTCATCCAGACCGACGCCGCGGTGAACCCGGGCAACTCGGGCGGCCCGCTCGTCAACATGGCGGGCGAGGTGGTGGGCGTCAACAGCATGGCCGCCGTCAACGGCACCATCGGCTTCGCCATCCCGGTGAACCTGGTGAAGGCGCTGCTGCCCCAGCTCGCCGAGAAGGGCAAGGTCGAGTGGGGGTGGCTCGGGGTCAGCATCGCCGAGGTGCCGGACGAGGAGGCTGCCAAGTTCGGGCTCAAGGAGGCCAAGGGCGTGTTGATCCGCCAGGTGGTGGCCGGCCAGCCCGCGGACCAGGGCGGGATCAAGGCCAATGACGTGGTGGTCTCCGTGGACGGCGCGCCGGTCGAGGGCCCGCGCGACCTGCAGCGGATCATCTCGAGCACGCCGGTGGGCAAGAGCGTCAAGATCTCGCTGATGCGCGAAGGCAAGGAGACCGAGGTCGCGGTGACGGTGGGGGCGTACCAGGCCGCGCCGCGCGTCCCGCGCCGCCTCGTGCCCGCGCCCGGCCCGAGCCAGCCGTCGCCCCAGCCTCCTCGCTGAGGGCGGTGGGCCGCGTCGGACGCCTCGCCGGCTGCCTCGCGCTCGGGCTCTCGCTCGCGATCAGCCTCCCGCCGACGGGGGCGGCCGCCGCCGAGGTGCAGGCGCTCGTCCCCTCGGACCGGCAGACAGTGCCCGATCCGCGACAGTCCACCGGGCGCCGCGTGGCGCTCGCGCTGCCCGATTGCGCCGTCGATCCCGCGGGTTGCGACGAGATCCGCCTCGTCAACGAGCTGGACGGCTGGAGCGTCAACCCGCGCGTGGCCATCCGCTTCTCCGGCCCGGTCGCGCTCGACAGCTTCACGAAAGCCAGCGCCTTCATCCTCCCGCTCGCGCCCGAGCCGCTGGCCTCACCCATCGGGCTCGGCCAGCTCGTCTGGGACGGGACGAGCCATACGCTCTATGCCCGCCCCGAGCGCGCCCTGCTCCAGGCGCGTCGCTACGCGCTGGTCCTCACCACGCGGGTCCTGGACGATGGCGGGCAGCCGCTCGCGCCGGCCCTCCACGCCCCGCTCGTGACCGAGGCCGCCTACGGGATCTCCGCCCAAGGCGTGGTGCTCCAGCGGCTCAAGCCGCTCGGCATCACGCGCCGTGACGTCGCCGCCGTCACCGTCTTCACCACCCAGAGCGTGACGGCGGGGCTCGAGCAGATGCGCGCGGTGCTCGAGACGGGGCCCGCGCCCGAGCTGCGCTTCGCCCTGGGTCCGGGCGGGGCCCGCTCGGCCTATGCGCGGGTGGAGCTCGACGGCCTCGAGCTGCGCCGGCACATCGCGACGGATCCGGCCGCGCGCTTCGAGGAGCCGGTGAAGCTGCCGCTGGTGCTGGTCCCGCCGGCCAACGTCCGGACGATCGCGTTCGGCCGGTTCATCGCCCGGTCCTTCCTCACCCGGGACCGCGTCATCCCTGCCACCGCGACCCGGGCCGAGGCGCCCGCGCTCCAGGGCAGTGAGGACGTGGACGTCACCGTGTACCTGCCGACCGGCACCACGCCGCCCGGCGGCTGGCCGGTGGCGCTCTTCGGCCACGGCTTCGGCAATGACCGGCACGTGGTCCCCATGACGGTGGCCGGCACCATGGCGCGCTTCGGCTTCGCCACCGTGGCCATCAACGTGGTGGGCCACGGCGGCGGCCCCGAGGGCACGCTTACCGTGCTCCGGACCGGCCAGGAGCCGGTCACGCTGCCCGCGGGCGGGCGCGGCGTGGACCAGGATGGCGACGGCCGCATCACGTCCACCGAGGGCGTCGGGACCCCCGCGGGCTCGCCGCTCGCGCTGGTCAGCAGCCGGGACGGGCTGCGGCAGACCACCGCGGACCTCATGCAGCTCGTCCGCGCCATCCGCCGCGGCGTGGACGTGGACGGCGACGGCTCCGTGGACCTGGACCGCGAGCGCATCGCCTACTTCGGGCAGTCCTTCGGCGGCATCTACGGCACGCTCCTGATGGCGGTGGACCCGCTGGTGCGCGTGGGCGTGCTCAACGTGGCGGGCGGGCCCATCGTGGAGATCGCGCGCCAGTCGCCGGTCTTCCGCGGCCTGGTGGTGGGCCAGCTCAAGCGCCGGCAGCCGCCGCTGATGAACGGCGAGCAGGACTTCACCGAGTCGATCCCGCTCCCGGGCGACGCGCCGGTGCGCGAGCCGGCCGCGGGCGCGCTCGACATCCAGGCCTATTTCGACCGCGCCGAGTGGCTCAGCCAGTCCGCGAATCCGGTCGCGTTCGCGCCCTATCTGAAGCAAGCGCCGCTGCTCGGGGTCGGCGTGAAGGCCGTGCTCTACCAGTGGGCGGTGGGGGATCGCACCGTGCCCAACCCCACGACCGCGGCGCTGCTGCGCGCGGGACTGCTGCAGCCGGTGTCCTCGCTGTATCGGCACGACCTCGCGGGCCTCTCGGAGCGCTTCAAGAACCCGCACGGATTCCTGGCCTGGACGGCCTTCCCCGAGGTGTACGCCATCGGACGGGCCGCCCAGGAGCAGGTCGCGCGCTTCTTCGTCTCCGGCGGCCGGCAGATCGAGCCCGTGCTGCCGCAGTTCGAGATCGGCGCGGCGCTGCCGGCGGGGCCCTGACCGTGGAGGCTGTCCTCCTCGGCACCGGCTCGCCCCCGCCCAATCCCAAGCGGCGCGGCCCGTCCACCCTGCTGTCCCTGGGCGCGGAGCGCTTCCTCGTGGACGCGGGCTCCGGCGTGGGCGGCCGGCTCGTACAGGCGGGCGTGCGGCCGTATGACTGGCCGCGTGTGTTCATCACCCATCACCACTCCGACCACGTGGTCGATCTGGGCCACCTGCTGATCACGCGCTGGATCGTGGGGCAGAACGCGCCGCTCGAGATCTGGGGCCCGGCGGGCACGAAGGGGCAGATGGACAAGCTGCTGGACTATCTGCACTGGGACATCGAGGTGCGCCGCTCCCACATGGTCGAGCGCAAGCCGCCCGCGGTGACGGTGACCGAGATCGAGGAAGGGCAGATCATGCAGGCGGGCGGCGTGATCGTGAGCGCCTTCCTGGTCGAGCACGGTCCGGTGAAGCCCGCCTTCGGCTATCGCTTCGACGGTGGCGGCCGCAGCGTGGTCATCTCGGGCGATACACGCCCCTGCGACAACCTGATGCGCTGGAGCCGGGACGTCGACTGCCTCATCCACGAGTGCTGCGAGATGGCCAAGACCTCGTGGGCCCCGGGCTGCGGCTGGCCCAGCCTGGAAGACAAGATCCGCGACCTGGCCTCCTACCACACGCAGCCCGACGATCTCGGGCGCGTGGCCGCGGGCGCGCGCGCCAAGAAGCTCGCGGTGACGCATCTCATGCCCGGCTCGGAGCCGGACGAGCTGGAGGCCGCGGTCCGGCGGCACTACGCGGGCTCGCTCGTCATCG
>WNFE01000093.1_pt1 | contig 56182 bp, 48 predicted proteins | sample 5400451 | NCBI WGS metagenome assembly WNFE01 (sample SAMN13153344, study PRJNA577476) | soil metagenome | isolation source: 200 cm saprolite under Douglas fir tree site 2 hole 2 | place: USA:California | collected 2015-04-18
TGACGCGCGGGGCATTTTGGCTGGTACCAGGGTTGGTACGGTCCCGCCCACGGGCCGGGACGCGCATGGAGGTGAGTCAGGCGAGCGTCGTGCTGCTCCCGTGCGTGCCATCCAGCGTTGGCATGGCCCGAGGGCAACTAATTACGGAACTCCGTGCTTGCGGCATCTTCTCAGCCACCATCGGGGACGCGGCGCTTGTGGTCAGCGAGTTGCTCAGCAACGCCATCCTGCACGCCCGTCCGCTGCCCGGGTGCCGCGTGCGGGTGTCCTGGGCGCTAGGCCCGGCGCGAATCGAACTCGCGGTGGGTGACGGCGGGAGTGAGACACTGCCGCGCGCGTTCCATCCATCCCTCTCCTCGATCGGCGGCCGCGGGCTCGCCATCGTCGAGCATCTGTGCTCGAGCTGGGGCGTTCGCAGCGACGATCTGGGTACCACCGTGTGGGCGGTGCTTCCCGCGCCGCATGCCCCGGGGATCATCCGGGGAAACACCAGCCTGCTGAACGGTTCCCAGGGCTACGGTCCCCGAAAGCTCCAGGGCTAAGGTCCCGAAGCTCCCAGAGCCAACCCCCCGAAAGCTCCGAGGCTAAGGTCGCCGAAAGCTCCCATCGCGTTAAGGTGCCCGGAAGCGAACCGGGGCAGCGGTGAGCTGTTCCCTGGGCTTACCGCGGGACACGCAGCAGCCCATGTCCGCCCGTTGAGGCTGCCGCCGCTGAGCCGTTGAGGCTGCCCCGGCCGCGCACGCAGACCTTAGTTGCGTGAACTCCGCCGGGTACCACGGCCAACCCGCAGCGCCACGATGCCCACGACGGCAATCAGCGCGACCCAGAAGAGCATATGCAGGGCGGCGACGATCACCGACAGCAGCATCATCACGGCGAGCGCGGCGATGACGACCAGGAAGATTTTACCCATGATTGCACCATAGTCGCTCCGCGCGCCTGGTCCCGTCCCGGAAGGGCGTGCCGGGACGGGACCAGGCAGTGCCTGGGCAGGTCACGTCGCAGCCGGGCGGTCCATAACCTCGGTGACGATGCTGAATGTCGGGCACGGCCAGCGCCACATGCAACTCCTGCACCGCAGGATGGGGCTGGACGGGAGGGTGGTGATCCCTTCAGCGTCGCCCGGCTGGTGCAGGTCGATGAGGCGCAGCGTCAGCTCGGCGAACCGCAGCATCTGCCCGCGCGCCTCGCCCAGGAACATGAGGTCCTCGCGGCCGAACCGGGCCGTCACCGGCACCACACCCGCACGGTTGATCAGCTGGGCGTAGTGGGCGCTCGTCTCGAGCCAGGATGCGGCGACGCTGGCCCGCAGCCTCAGACCCTCGACATCGTCTCGGATCCTGGCCCGCTGCTCGTCCGTCGGTGTCGCCGCCGATCCGGGAAGCGGCTGCGCAGGCGGCACCGGGGCCAACGGCACCGCGGGCGGTGCGCTGGCCCCGGCGGGCAGGACGTTCGCCGCCAGGGGCGCGGACAGCGGCACGCTCGCCGACGGGGGACCGCTACGCGGCGGCCACAGTCCTCCATGCCGCGGGTCCGGCTGGTCCGGGTTCTCTGGCGAGGGGTACATCCCAGGGCGCTCCGGCTCACTCGTGCCTGCTGTTCGGTCGCTGTTCCCTCACAGCTTCGCGCACCAGACGCCCGGCCGGGCGTGATTTGACCGTGTGCTCTCCGTGAGCGTCTGGTTCTTGACGCCGCGGACCGGTAAGGTGCGGCACGTGGAGCTCAAGGTCTCAACCCGGTTTCAGGGCGATCGCGCCATTGTGGCACTCGCCGGTGAAATCGACCTGTACACCGCGCCGAGGCTGCAGAGCGAACTGGCGGCGGCGCTGGCCGGCGGGGATCCGGCCCGGCTCGTAGTTGACATGTCGGCGGTGGAGTTCTGCGACTCGACCGGCATGAACGTGCTGCTCGCGGCCCACCGGCGGGCCAACGAGCAGGGCGGCTCCCTGGAACTGGCCGGCCCCAGGCCCGCAGTGCGGAAGATCTTGCAGGTGACGGGGCTTGAGACGGTGTTCACCGTACTCGAGGACCCGGCCGTGGTCCCGGGCCAGTAGCAAGCCCAACCCGGCCCAACGCATGGCAGACCGTGGAACGCCCGGCCATGCCCTAGGATCGGCCTATGCCGCCGAGCGGTGACGTTGCCGTTGTGATTCCCGCCAGAGACGAGTCTGACCGCATCCGCGCGACCGTGACAGCGGCCGCGGGATTGCCCGGAGTCGACATGATCGTGGTGGTGGACGACGGATCTCGTGACGGGACCGCCGCCACCGCTGAGAGCGCCGGAGCGACCGTGGTGCGGCATGCGCGGCACCGGGGCAAGAGCGCGGCCATGGAGACCGGCGCGGAGGCAGTCCGCTTGCTGGAAGCCCGCGAGCACTCCGGCCGCCCCCGCCATCTGCTCTTCCTCGACGCGGACCTGGCGGAGTCGGCATCGGGTGCCGCGCCACTCACCGAGCCGGTGCGCTCGGGGCAGGCGGACATGACCATCGCGGTGTTCAGCAGCCGGGTGAAGCAGGGTGGGCACGGATTCGTGGTTGCCCTGTCGGGCACGGGGATCCGTCGGGCCACCGGGTGGTGCCCCGCGCAGCCGCTGAACGGACAGCGCTGCCTCACCCGCGCCGCGTTCGAGGCCGCCCGTCCGCTCGCTCCGGGGTTCGGCGCCGAGACCGCGCTCACCATCGACTTGCACCGCATAGGGATGCGCATCACCGAGGTAGAGGTCCCGCTGGCGCACCGGGCGACCGGCGGCGACTGGCGGGCCCAGGTCCATCGCGCCCGCCAGTTCGCCGACGTCGCGCGCGCCCTGGCGGTCAGGCAGCCGATGGCACGGCTGCCGCGCGGAATTCCCTGAGCTGATGGGCCGCGCCGGGCTGTTCGCCACGTCGCTGAGCGTGGCGATGACGTTGGGCGTGGCCATCCTCGGCCCGTCCGTGATGGAGCCGGCGCTGCCCGGCCAGCACGGCCAGCCGCCGTGGGCTTTCGCCGCGCACCCGCCGCCCGCCCTCGCGGTCGCCCTGGCCGCTGCCGCGCTGGCCGCGGGCACGCTCGGCCTCGGCCTCGGCCTGCGCGCCGCGCACCGGGGCTGGCTGGTGCCCCCGCGGGCGATCCTGTGCGCAGGCATCGTCGCGGCGGCGGCAATTGCCTTGGTACCTCCGTTCGGCTCATCAGATCATTTGAGCTATGCCGCCTACGGACGGATGGTGGTCACCGGTCATAACCCCTACACGACCACCCCGGCCATGCTGGCCCGGCTCGGTGATCCGGTGGCCCGCGCGGTGCAGGACTGGCGGGGCAGCCCGTCAGTGTACGGCGGCCTGGCCAGCGGCGGGCAGGCGCTGGCGGCGCTGGCCGGCGGGACCTCGGTGCGGCTCACCGTGTTCGTGCTGTCGCTGCTCAACGTGGCGGCGTTCGCGGCCACCGGCCTGCTGTTGCACCGGCTGACCCGCGGCAGCGCGCCGCGTCAACTTCGCGCTGCCCTGTTGTGGACGTTCAACCCGCTCCTGCTGCAGGTCCTGGTGGCCGGCGAGCACGTGGACAGCCAGGCGATCTTTTTCGGGGTGGCCGCGATCGCCGTCTTCTCCCTTGGCCTACCGAACGCTTCCAGCCAAGTTCCTGCGCCACGGCGGTTCCTGGTGGCCCTGGCGGCGGGTGGTATCGCCGGGCTCGGGGCCGCCGTGAAGCTGACGATGGCCCTCATTGTGGCTGGCCTCGTGGTGGCCGCCGTGGCGGCCTGGTGGCAGCACTGGCGCTGGATCGCCGTTGCCGTCAGCGGCCTGGTGACCGGGTTCGCTGTGATCGTGACAGCGTCCCTCGCACCCTGGGGGTTCGCGTCTTTCAGGCCGGCCCTGCACGCCGGGAGTTTCGTGTCCATCGGTTCGCCGTGGCGGGGGGTCCGCGCCGGACTGGGGCTCATCGTCGGCGGCGGCATCGCCGGTGACCTGGTCAAGGCGGGAGCGATCGCGCTCGCTGTGCTGCTGCTTGTGCTGTTGCTCCGCGCGCTGGGGGGAGGCGCGGGTGTGAACGTGGCCGGGGTGGCCGTCGGCTGCGTCTTCGCGTTCGTGTTCGCCTGGTTGGTGGCGTGGCTCTACGTGCTGCCCTGGTATGACGGCCTCGGCTGGGCGCTTCTCGCGCTGCTGCCCATCTCGGCCTCGGCTGTGCTGGTCCGGCCCGTGCTGGCTCGGCCCGTGCTGGTCCGGCTCGTGCTGCCTCGGCCTGCCCTGGTCGGGCCCGTCTTGGTCCGGCCTGTGCTGGTTCTGGACTGGCTGCTGCTCGCGCGCACCGCGGCGCTCGCTTTCGGTTATCTGCCAGCGAGAGGCATTACCATGCCGGCCGACCTCGGCTGGCTACGCTCCGTCGTCAGGACAGGGGTGACGCCGGTGATCCTGCTCGCCGTCACCGTGTGGCTCATGGTGTTTCTGTGGCGCCTGCGCCCCCGCTTCGCCGACCTGAATCCGGTGAATGTCGCATTGCAACGGTCAGAACCGGTGCAACGGCACATTCACCAGCCTGACCCGTGACCGCGTGCTAACCAGCTCCCAGCGGCTGGCATCATGAGGGCCATGCCAGACCGGTATGCCTACCTGGGGCCAGAGGGTACGTTCACGGAGGCTGCGCTGCTCGCCTTCGCCAGTGGGCCGGACGTGGAAGCCATTCCGTGCGTGACCATCCAGGCCACCCTTGAGGCCGTGCGCACCGGGGTGGTCGAGCGCGCGGTCGTGCCCATCGAGAACTCGGTCGAGGGCGCCGTGACTGCCACCCTGGACGAGCTCGCCACCGGGGTGGACCTGGTCATCCGCGCAGAGGTGCTGCTGCCGGTGGCCTTCGCCCTGCTGGCGCGGCCCGGAATCGAGATCGTGGACATCAAGACAGTGGGCGGGCACCCGCAGGCCCAGCCGCAGTGCCGGCGGTGGCTCGCCGAGAACCTGCCCGACGTCGGCTGGCGGCCAGCCTCCTCTAATGCTGAGGCGGCACGACAGGCTGCCGATGGAGAGATAGACGCCGCGCTGGCCGGGGCGTTCGCCGCGGACACCTACGGCCTTGCCGTGCTCGCCCGCAATGTGCAGGATCGGGCGGACGCGGTCACCCGGTTCGTCGTGGTAAGCCTGCCGGGGCCGCCGCCCGCGGTCACCGGCGCCGACCGGACGTCGCTTGTGGCGTTCCTGGCCGAAGATCACCCGGGTGCGCTGATGGAGATCCTCACCGAGTTCGCGGTGCGTGGCATCAACCTGACCCGCATTGAGTCCCGGCCGACCGGGGATGGCCTCGGCAAATACTGCTTCTCCATCGACTGCGAAGGCCACGTCGATGATGCCCGGGTCGGCGAGGCGCTGATGGGCTTGCGCAGAGTCTGCGCCGAGGTCCGGTTCCTGGGCAGCTACCCGCGCCACGACGGCGGCCGGGCCCAGGTGCGCGCGGGGACCTCCGACGCCGAGTTCGCGCAGGCTGCCGCCTGGCTGGCGCGGCTACGGTACGGCCGCGTCTAGGCCTGACAGGGCAGTGCGGCGGTGGGCGGCGACGGCCGGTGGGGCGGGCTTACAGGTAGGGGCCCGAGGAGCGCGCTTGCTGCTGGGGTGGCCCCTCGTCCGGACCTCCGGGCATCATGCCGGGGGGTAGTGCCCGCCGCATCTGCTCCAGCTGCGCCCGGGCGGCCATCTGCTGGGCGAACAGGGTGGTCTGGATGCCGTGGAACAGGCCCTCCAGCCAGCCGACCAGCTGCGCTTGGGCCACCCGCAGTTCAGCCTCGCTGGGCGTTTCGTCCTCGGCGAAGGGCAGCGAAAGCCGCTCGAGTTCATCGACCAGCTCTGGCGCCAGCCCGTCCTCGAGTTCCTTGATCGAACTCTGGTGTATCTCCTTGAGCCTCGCCCTGCTCTTCTCGTCAAGCGGGGCCGCCCTGACTTCTTCGAGTAGCTGACGGATCATGCTGCCGATCCGCATCACCTTCGCCGGCTGTTCGACCATCTCGATTACGGGACGCTCGCCGCCCGCCTCGGCAGCGTCGCCATCCGCGGCCATCCCGTCCGGGCCGACCACGACCACCTTCCCAGGGGGATTTGCGTTGGGGCTTATCCGGTCATCCATGGTCCTAGTCTTGCTCCTCCCGCGCAGTGGGTGCGCCTCGGGGCCGCTGGATCAATTGACCAGCAGGATCTTGCCCACATGTGAGCCATCGTCCAGCAGGCGGTGCGCCTGAGCCGCGTCGGCCATCGGCAGCACCCGCTCGATGACCGGCGCGACCTTCCCGGAGCCGATGAGCGGCCAGATATGCTCCCGGACCTCCGCGACAATCGCAGCCTTCTCCGCCAGGGGTCGTGCCCGGAGGGTGGAGGCGAGGATGCTCGCCCTCTTGCGCATGAGCAGGCCCAGGTCGGCCTCCGCACGGCTGCCGCCCCGTAGGGAGATCACCATGAGGCGGCCGTCTGTGGCCAGGGCCTCCAGGTTCCGCTGCAGGTAAGGGGCGCCCATGATGTCGAGGATGACATCGGCTCCGCGGCCCTCGGTGAAGTCACGTATGGCGGCGGTGAAGTCTTCGTCGCGGTAGGAGATCGCCAGATCCGCGCCCAGTTCGCGGCACCGGGCCAGCTTGGCGGGCGATCCCGCGGTGCAGGCGACTGTCACCCCGAGCGCCTTGGCGATCTGGATCGCCATCGTCCCGATGCCGCCCGCTCCGCCATGCACCAGCAATGTCTCCCCAGGACGGAGGCGTGCCTGCAGGAATACGGTCGCCTGCAGCGTGCACGCAGCCTCCGGTAGTGCGACGGCCTCGGTCAGCGTCACGCCGTCCGGGATGGGAAGCAACTGCCCCTGCGGTACCGCGACCCGCTCAGCGTAACCGCCGCCGGCCAGCAGCGCGCATGTTTCGTCGCCGCTCTGCCAGCCCGTGACGCCCGGGCCGACCGCGGAGATCCGGCCGGAGCACTCAAGGCCCGGGTAGGGCGGGGCACCAGGGGGCGGCGGGTAGCCACCTTCGCGCTGCATCGCATCCGCGCGGTTGACCCCCGCCGCGGCCACCTCCACCACCACTTCGCCGGGTCCCGGCACGGGATCTGGGACCTCCTCCAGGCGAAGGACGTCAGGGCCGCCGGGTGTGGTGATCACGATGGCACGCATGCGAGCTCCTGGTAGCAAATCGTTTCCGGGGGTGTGCTGCCGGTATCCGGGTGGCCTAGGCTTCGGCTTGAGGCACTCATCCGGGCCTTTCGGGCACGCCATTCTCCTACCGATGAGAGCTGAGGGGAACGACCTTGGCCGATCACGACCAGGAGCAGAAGGCCGCAGGCGAGTCACGCGGGCCGGACCCCTTGACATCTGGACCTGGTGCCGAGGGTGACCGGCGCGGGGAGAACGAGAGCGCAGGGGATGGTCAGTTCAGCTGGTCGCCCTCCAGTGTGCCGAGCCCCTTCGGCCAGCCGCCGCCGTTCGGCACTCGCGCATTAGGTCCTCAGTCCGCGCAGTCGCCCGAAGGGCCCGCTGGCCCGGGAGATGCCTACGGCCCTCCCCGCGGTTACGACGCGGCCGACGCCTACGGTCCCGCTGGCGGTTACGACCCGGCCGACGCTTACGGTCCTCCTGGCGGATATGACGCGGCCGATGCTTACGGTCCCGCTGGCGGTTACGACGCGGCCGATGCTTACGGTCCTCCTGGCGGTTACGACGCGGCCGATGCTTACGGTCCTCCTGGCGGATACGACACAGCGGATGACTATGACCTGCCGGACGACTATGGCTCTGCGCGCGAACTCAGCCGCGCGGACCCGCAGCCGACGCCCTACGCGCCGCTGGCTCCCGATGCCCAGGCGTGGCCTCAACGCATGTCCTATGCCCGGGCCGATCCGCAGGACTGGTCGGCGGCTACGCCTTACGCCCCGGCCGAGCCCGCAGGGGAACAGCCGACGCCTTACGCCCCGGCCGAGCCGGCTGTCGAGCCCGGGGCGGAACTGGCTGTTGGGTCCCTGGCCGGGCCGACTGTTGACTCCCTGGCGGAGCGGGCTGTCGAGCCCGGGGCGGAACCGGCTGTTGACTCCCTGACCGGGCCGACCGTTGAGTCCCTGGCGGAGCCGGCTGCCGAGCCCCAGGCGGAGCCGCCTGTTGAGTCTTTGGTGGAGCCGACTGTTGAGTCCTCGGCCGGGTCGGCTGTTGAGTCCCCGGTCGTGCCGGCCATTGAACCCCAGGCCGAAGCGCAGGTCGCGCCACCTACCCAGACACCTGCGGAGATGGCCGCCTGGGCAGGTACGCCTGCCGCGCCGTCCGTACCAGAGGTGCCTGCCGCGCCGGAACCTGTTTCTTTCGCTGGCACGATCCCGGCACCGGACCCGCGTCCTGTGCCTGATCCGCCTCCCATGCCGGACCCGCGCCCTGTACCGGATCCGAGTCCTGTACCGGATCCGAGTCCTGTACCGGATCCGAGTCCTGTACCGGATCCGAGTCCCGTACCGGATCCGAGTCCCGTACCGGATCCGCATCCCGTGCCCGACCCGCATCATGTGCCGGACGCACCTCCGGCAGCAGGCCCGTATCCCGAGCCGGACCAGTGTCGAGCACCGAGGTCGGCGACGTTCCCTGGCGACGAGACGAACGCCCGGCTTTACGCGGCCCAACAGCCCGCAGTGCAACCGTCCCCAGTTCGGCCGCCCGCACTGCAGCCACCCCTGTTGCAGCCACCCCCGTTGCAGCGGCCCCCGTTGCAGCGGCCCCCAGCGCAGCCACGCCCTGTGCAGGGGCCCACAGGGCGGCCGCCCGGAGGGCTGCGGACCAATGAGACTGCCGACAGCCTCACCGCCGATGTCCTGCTGCCTGGCAGGCACAAGGCGCCTTCGGGTGGCTGGCGCCGGGCGGTCTACCAGGCTACTGGCGGCCTCATCCGGGCCCCTCAGTCGGCGGCGGAACTGCGGCGCCGCGAGCTGACCGCGCGGGCCCGGACCCCAGTCAGCACCGGTCACCATCGGGTGGCCGTGATGAGCCTGAAGGGCGGCGTCGGCAAGACCACGACCACGGTGGGCCTGGGAGCCACGCTGGCCTCCGTGCGGGGTGACCGGGTGATCGCCGTTGACGCCAACCCCGACCGCGGCACGCTCTCGGACAAGCTTCGGCTGGAGACCTCCGCGACCGTCCGTGACCTGCTGAACGAGCGGGACCAGATCCAGCGCTACGCGGACGTGCGCGGATTCACTACCCAGGCACCGAGCAGGCTGGAGATCCTCGCCTCCGATCGCGACCCCACTGTGTCGGTCGCGTTCTGTGAGGAAGATTATTACGACGTCGCGCAGGTCCTCGAGCACTACTACTCGATCAGCCTGGCCGACTGCGGGACCGGCCTGCTGCATTCCGCGATGGCGGGCGTTCTGCGCCTTGCGGATCAGATCGTGCTGGTCAGTTCGCCCTCAGTGGACGGCGCGCGGAGCGCGAGCGCGACGCTCGACTGGCTCCAGGCGCACGGCTATGGCGACCTCGTGCGCCAGGCTGTGGTCGTGCTGTCCGTCGTCCGGCCGCGCAGCAAGAGCACCGTAGGCCTGGACCGGCTTGAGGCGCACTTCGCCGCGCGGTCACGGGCCGTGGTGCGGATCCCCTACGACCCGCACCTGGAGGAAGGCGCCGAGGTGGACCTGGCCCAGCTGAACCGGGCGACGGCCGACGCCTACCTGACGCTCGCGGCCGAGGTCGGCGACGGTTTCGCCCGCCCGCGCCGCCCAGCCCGCCCGGGACCGGCCCCGAACTGACACCTCGGCCAGCAGGACACCCCATGCCGGTCACACCCCAGCGGCGTTCAGGTAGTCGTCGGCCCGCATGGCCCAGACGGCCAAGGTGCCTAAACCCGCACAGGGCTCGTTGGGTGGCTGGGCGTTTGGCCGCTCCGGCCGCCCTGGGTCACAGCCGCGGGTCTACTGGCTCCGATTCGAGGGCCAGCACAGCGAAAACTGCTTCATGCACGCGCCAGAACGGTTCCTTCTGTACCGCCCTTTCCAGTCCTTCGAGCCCGAGTGCGTACTCCCGCAACGCCAGGGAGCGTTTGTGACCCAGGTTTCGCTGCCGAAGCCGGCTGAGGTTCTCCGCGTCGGTGTAGTCAGGCCCGTAGATGATCCGCAGGTACTCGCGGCCCCGGACCTTGATTCCCGGCTGGACGAGCCCGCGCCGGGCGCGGGTGAGGTTGGCTCGCGGCTTGACCACCATGCCCTCACCGCCACTGGCGGTGAGTTCCTCCCACCAGGCGACTCCGGCCGCCGTGGAGTCGGGGTCCGTGGTGTCCACGATCAGGCGGCGGGTGGTGGTGATCAGTCCGGGCGCGGCGTCTGCCAGCCGGTCTGCCAGCGCGAGGTGCCAGCTGTGGTCACGGTCGTGGTAGCTGGCGTTCTCGGTGGCGAGGATCTGGAACGGCGCCAGCCGGACGCCGTGCAGGCCGTCGGTCGGCCAGCAGTACCGCCGGTAGGCGGCCGTGAACGCGTCCGCGTTGGCAGCCCGGTTTCGCACCCGGTCGAGTAGCGGCGCCACGTCCGTCCCGCGTTCGAGTGCCATCTCCAGCGCCGCCGCGGCGGCCGGCAATGCTGCCCGCGCGGCCGCGCCCACGGCGGCGTACTGGTGCCGCAGCAGGGCCTCGGCCTTGGCCGACCAGGGCAGCAGCTCGCAGTCGAGCAGCAGCCAGTCGGTGTCCAGTTCGTCCCACAGGCCGCTGGCCTTGACCGCTGCGCGCAGCGAACCGAGCAACTCGTCGGTCAGCGCGGGCCCGAAGAACGGCCGTCCGGTGCGGGTGTACACCGCGCCCGCACCGGCGCTCGGGCTAGCGTCGGCCGCGCTCGGGTTGGCGTCGGGGGCGCCCGGTTCTGCCGTGTCCGGCCTGGCCGCGCTTGGTCCCGCTACGCCGAAGCGGCGGCGGGCCACCGCTTCGTCGCGGCAGACAAGCGCGACGGCCCGCGAGCCCATGTGCTTCTCTTCGCAGATGACCTCCGCGATGCCCTCGGTCCGGTAGGCGTCGAACGCTTCCGCCGGGTGCTCCAGCAGGTCCGGCAGGGGCGAGGTAGCACACGGAGCCATGGTCGGCGGCAAGTAGAGCAGCCACCGCGGGTCGATCGCGAACCGGCTCATTACCTCCAGGGCGCCGGCTGCGTTCTCCTCGCGGACGGTGACCCGGCCGTGATGGCGGGTTTCCACGATGCGCTTGCCCAGCACGTCAGCGATGTCCAGGACGCCAGCGTCACGCCGGGCGCCGGCCGCGCCGCCTGCGCCGGCCGCGCCGCCTGCGCCGGCCGCGCCCGCCGTCGGCTGCTGGCCGCCGGATGTCCGCAGACCGGGGGCGGGGAACGGCCGGGCCGGCTCGTACCAGACCCTTTCGGCCGGGACGGAGACGATCTCCTTCTCGGGATAGCGCAACGCGGTGAGCATGCCGCCGAATACGCACCCGGTGTCCAGGCACATGGTGTTGTTCACCCACTCCGGCTCCGGCGCGGGTGTGTGCCCGTACAGCACCATGGCTGAGCCCCGGTAGTCGTTCGCCCACGGGTAACGGACCGGCAGACCGAACTCGTCGGTTTCGCCGGTGGTGTCCCCGTACAGGGCGAAGCTGCGCACCCGCCCGGAGGCCCGACCGTGGTAGGCCTCCTTCAGCCCGGCGTGCGCGACGACCAGGCGGCCGCCGTCCAGGACAAGATGGGAGACCAGTTCGCGGCAGAACATCTCGACCTGCGTGCGGAACTCCCCGGGCTCCGCGGCAAGCTGGCTAAGCGTCTCGGCCAGGCCATGACTGACCTGTACGTTCCGTCCGGACAGCGCCCGGACCAGCTTGCTCTCGTGGTTGCCTGGGACCGCGAGGGCGTGACCGGCGGCTGCCATGCCCATCACCAGGCGCAGCACCCCAGGGGAGTCGGGCCCGCGGTCCACCAGGTCACCAAGGAAGACCACCGTGCGCCCGAGCGGGTGGGCCGCGTCAACCGACCGGCTACCGGAGTCCCGCTCGATCTCGTACCCGAGCCGGCTCAGCAGGGTCTCCAGCTCGGCGCGGCAGCCGTGGATATCGCCGATCACGTCGAACGGCCCGGTCCGGTCGCGGTAGTCGGTGAGCAGCCGCTCCCGGACGATCACCGCCGAGTCGATCTCGGCCACGCCATGCAGCACGTGCACCTTACGGAAGCCTTCCCGGCTGAGTGAGCGCAGGGACCGGCGCAGCTGGTCATGCTGGCGGCGGACGACATGAGCGCCGAAATTTCGTTCTGGACGGGAGGTGTTACGGGCGGTGCATACCTCGCCCGGGACATCCAACACGATCGCCACCGGGAGCACGTCATGGGACCGGGCGAGTTCGACGAATTGCTTCCTCGCTTCGGGCTGCACGTTCGTGGCGTCCACCACGGTCAGCCGCCCGGCGGCCAGTCGCTTGCCCGCGATGTAGTGCAGCACGTCGAATGCGTCACCGGTCGCGGCCTGGTCGTTCTCGTCGTCTGACACCAGGCCGCGGCAGAAGTCGCTGGAGATAACCTCAAACGGCCCGAAGTGCCTGCGGGCGAACGTGGACTTGCCCGAGCCGGACACCCCGACGAGGACCACCAGGGCCATCTCGGGAATGCCCAATGCCCGGCGCGGTGCTTCTTCGGCGTCAGCCATGGCGGGAGAACACCGCCATCTGCGTCGGCGGGCCGACCTCGGGGTCATCCGTTCCGACCGGCAGGTACCTCACGCCGTAGCCGTGCCTCGCGGCCACCGCGTCCGCCCAGCCGCGGAACTCCGCCCGGGTCCACTCGAACCGGTGGTCACGGTGGCGCATCGACCCGGCTGGAAGGTCGGCGAACCGGACGTTATGCTCCGCGTTGGGCGTGGTTACCACGACCGTGGCCGGGCGGGCCGAGCCGAAGACGGTCGCCTCAAGGGCGCCCAGCCGCGGCGGGTCGACGTGCTCGATGACCTCCATGAGGACCACCGCGTCGAATCCCGCGAGCCGCTCGTCGCGGTAGGTCAGGGAAGACTGCAGCAATTGCACGCGGTCACGCCGCCGCTCCGGCATCCGGTCGAGGTGCAGCCGGCGCGCCGCCATCTCCAGCGCCCGGTGCGACACGTCAACGCCCAGGACCTGGCTGAACGCGGGGTCGTCGAGGAGGGTCACGACCAGGGCGCCCTCTCCGCAGCCAAGGTCCGCGACGGTGGCCGCCCCGGCGGCCCGCAGCACAGCCACGACCGCACCCCTGCGCTGCGCGGCAAGGGAGACCTGCCGCTCAGGTGCCTCTTCCGGCTCACCGTCGCTCACGGCGTTGTCCAGCGTTTCCGGCTCCGTGTCGTCGGCCTCGGCGAGCCGGCCCACCGCGGTCAGCACCAGGTCACGCCGGTGCGCCAGGTAGCGGCGGGTGATCAGGTCACGGTCCGGGTGCGCGGCCAGCCAGCCGGCGCCGGCCCGGATCAGCTTGTCCACCTCGTCGGTGCTCACCCAGTAGTGCTTGGCGTTGTCCAGCACCGGCAGCAGCACATACAGGTGGTTCAGCGCATCGGCGAGCCTCACCCGCCCACACAGCCGCAACCCGACATACCGGGAGTCACCCCACTGCGGGATCAGCGGATCGAGCGGCACCGGCCTCGCTTCGACCGTCCAGCCCAGCGGCCCGAAGAGCCGCTCAGCAACCGCGGGCCCGCCCTGGCACGGCAGCGCCGGGATCCGGATCTCCAGCGGCAGGGCGGTGGCGGCCAGTTCCGGCCGGCTGGCGCACCGCCCGGCGATGGCGGTGCGGAAGACCCGGGCCAGGGCGACAGCCATCATCGACGACGCCGCGTAGGGCCGGTCGTTGACGTACTGGGCTAGCGAGAACGCGTCCGGCCCAGCGGATCGCCGGCCGCGGACCAGCCCGATGGGATCAACCTCAAGCAGCAGCGCGGCTGTGCACCGGGTCTCGCCCGCTTCCGGGTAGAACACGTGGGCCTGCCCGGCCGACACATCGAAGCTCTGCGTCTTATCCGGGTGCTTGTGAAGCAGGAATCCCAGGTCCGTGGCAGGTCGCGCGGTTGAGGTGATCGTCAGGAGCATCGCACGCCGAGCCTACTGGCCTCGCTGCTCGCAGTGACATCATTATTCGTCTACATCACCATTGGGGTCAGTGACACCGACCGGCCGACGCGAGATGATGTAACGGATGAGGCGCATGCGGGCGGCGACCTACCGCGTCCAGCTCCACGCCGGTTTTACCTTCGATGACGCTGCCGCAGTCGTTGACTACCTTGCCGCCCTCGGCGTCAGCCACCTCTACTGCTCGCCCTACCTTCAGGCCGCCAAGGGCAGCACCCACGGCTACGACGTGATCGACCACGGGCGGCTGAACGACGAGCTCGGGGGCGCCGCCGCGCACAGCCGCCTGGTCAGTCGGCTGGCCGGCGCCGGCCTGGGCCAGGTGCTCGACATCGTCCCCAACCACATGGCACTCGCCGGGCGGGCCAACGCCTGGTGGTGGGATGTGCTCGAGAACGGCCCTTCGAGCCGTTACGCACGCTATTTCGACATCGACTGGGACCCGCCGCAGGCCAAGCTGGCTGACACCGTCCTGATGCCCGTCCTCGGTGACCACTACGGCCGGGTGCTGGAGGCGGGGGAACTGGTCATCGAGCGCCACGCCGGATCGTTCACCGTCCGCTACTACGATCACGAGGCGCCGTTGTCGCCCCGCACGCTCGACGGCCTGCTCAGCCGGGCGGCGGCCCGCGCCGGATCCAGGGAGCTGGAACACCTGGCCGCCGCCTACGGCCGCCTGCCCCTCGCCAGCCTGACCGACCCGGCGGACGTGGAAGAACGCCACCGTGGCAAGGAAGAGCTGCGCGCCCGGCTCGGCGAGCTGTCCGGGGCAGAGCCGGAGGTGGCGGCGGCCATCGACGCCGAGATCGAGGACCTGAACCGGGACCCGGACGCCCTGGACGCGCTCCTCAGTCAGCAGAACTACCGTCTTGCCTACTGGCGCACGGCCGCCGAGGAGCTGTCCTACCGGCGGTTCTTCGACATCGACACGCTCGCCGGGCTGCGGGTGGAGGACGAGTCCGTCTTCGCCGACACCCACCGCCTCATACTCAGCCTGGTCGCTGACGGGGTGGTCGACGGGCTGCGGGTGGACCACGTGGACGGGCTCGCGGACCCCGAGGGCTACCTGTGCCGGCTGCACGGCGCGACCGGGGGCGCGTACGTCGTGGTCGAGAAGATCCTCGCGGCGGACGAGGAGCTTCCCCGCTCGTGGCCGGTGGCGGGGACCACCGGCTACGACTTCCTGAACCACGTCAACCGGCTCTTCGTCGATTCCGGCCACGAGACGGCCATGCGCGACTGCTATGCGCGCTTCACGGGAGAGCATGCGGACTACGCAGAGGTGGTGCACGCCGCCAAGGTTCAGATCATGCGTGAGGAACTCGCCGCCGAAGTGGAGCGTCTCACTGGTGTGCTGGCGGACGTCTGCGAGCGCCACCGGCGCCAGCGCGACCAGACCCGCCGCGACCTGCGGGACACGCTGCGCGAGGTGATCGCTGCCTTCCCCGTGTACCGCACCTATGCCCGCCCCGGCCGCCCCGTTACGTCAGCGGATCGCGCCTACGTGGCCGCCGCCGTGGCCGCAGTCCGGCAGCACCGGCCCGACCTCGATGGCGAGCTCGTCGGTTTCATCGGCGAACTTCTCGTGCTCGATCACCCCGGCGATGTGGAAGCTGACTTCGCCTTGCGCTTCGCCCAGGTGAGCGCGCCGGTCATGGCCAAAGGGGTGGAGGACACCGCCTTCTACCGGTATCAGCCGCTGGCCTCCCTGAACGAGGTGGGCGGTGACCCGGGCCGCTTCGGCGCTCCGGTGGAGGAGTTCCACCAGGCCATGACCGAAGCGGCCAGGCGATGGCCGGAGGCGATGCTCACCCTGTCAACCCACGACACGAAGCGAAGTGGCGACGTGCGGGCCCGCATCGCCTTGCTGTCGGAGCTGCCCGAGGCCTGGGAGCATGCCGCGGAGCGCTGGGCGCACCGCAACAAGCGATTTAAGCAAAACGGATGGCCCGACCGTAATGCCGAATATCTCCTCTACCAGACCCTGGTGGGTGCCTGGCCTATTGACGCCGGCCGGGTCAGTGCCTTCATGGAGAAGGCGGCCAAGGAAGCGAAGGTGCACACCTCCTGGACCGACCCGCACGCCGACTACGACGCCGCTCTGGGCGCCTTCGCTACCGCGATCCTCGCGGACCCCGGCTTCGTCGCTGACCTGGAGGCGTTCCTGGCCAGGCACCGGCTCGTCGAGCGCGGCCGGGTCAACTCGCTGGCCCAGACGACCCTGCTGCTCACCTGCCCCGGCATTCCCGACCTGTACCAGGGCACAGAGGTGTGGGACCTGTCCCTGGTCGACCCGGACAATCGCCGCCCCGTCGACTACGACGCCCGGCGGCGGCTCTTCGCCGCCGTGGCCGGCGCGGGACCGGAGAGGGCGCTGGACCGCGACGACGAAGGCGGGCCGAAGCTGTGGCTGATTCACCGCCTCCTCGGGCACCGGCGCCGTCATCCCGCTGCCTACGGCCCAGGTTCCGGTCACGAGCCGCTGCCGGTCCTCGGGCCCGCGTCGTCCCACGCCGTGGCCTTCACCCGGACCGGCGGGCTGGCCGTGGTCGTGCCCCGCCTGGTCACCGGGCTTGCGGATGACTGGTCGGGTACCACCGTCGCGCTCCCCGGCGGTGCCTGGGTCAGCGTTCTGGATGGTGAGGCGGTGCCGGGCGGCGAGACCAGCCTGGCCGCGCTGCTGGGCCGGTTTCCGGTCGCGATCCTGGGCCGAGCGGGAGACTACCTGAGCGAGCCGGAGGGGCGCGGCGTTGCCTGGACTAAGGAGCGAGGAACGAGCGACGAGGGAAGGCGACGCCTCCAGGCGCCCCGGAGGCGAGCGGGAAATACAGCATGATGCACAGGTTCAGGGTGTGGGCACCGCGTCCACAGCGCGTCGAGGCCTTCCTCGATGAGCAGCGCATTCCCATGCGGAGGGAGGCGGGCGGCTGGTGGGCGTGTTCCGTGGACCAGGCGGGCCCGGGCACCGACTACGCCTTCAGTCTCGACGGCGGACCGCCCCGTCCTGACCCTCGTTCGGCCTTCCAGCCCGAGGGCATCGACGGCCCGTCCCGGGTCGTCGACCACTCGGCCTTCGCCTGGCGCGACAGCGGCTGGCGGGGGGTGCCGCTGCCAGGATCGGTCCTCTACGAGTGCCACGTCGGAACCTTCTCCGCGGAGGGCACGTTCGACGGGGCCATCGATCATCTCCGGCACCTGGTGGACCTGGGTGTCGACATCATCGAACTACTTCCCGTGGCGGAATTTTCCGGTTGTCGGGGGTGGGGTTACGACGGAGTGGACCTGTTCGCCCCGCACCATGCCTACGGGGGGCCGGATGGCCTCAAGCGGCTCATCGACGCCGCCCACGACCACGGACTCGGCGTGGTGCTGGACGTCGTCTACAACCACCTCGGCCCGGCCGGGAACTACCTGCCGGAGTTCGGCCCGTACTTCTCGCCGCGCCACCGGACCAACTGGGGGGATGCCGTCAATTTCGACGGTCCCGGCAGCGACGAGGTCCGGCGGTTCGTCATCGACAACGCCGTCATGTGGCTGCGCGACTACCACTGCGACGGGCTGCGCATCGACGCCGTGCATGCCATCGTCGACGACTCCGCCACCCACCTCCTGGAGGCGCTCGCGGTCGAGGTGGACGCGCTGGCCACCGAGGTGGGGCGCCCGCTGTTCCTGATCCCGGAGAGCGACCTCAACGACCCCCGCTTCGTCCGCAGCCGCGACGCGGGAGGCTACGGGCTGGCCGCCTGCTGGGCCGACGAGTGGCACCACGCCCTGCACGCCGCGCTGACCGGGGATGTTAGCGGCTACTACGAGGACTTCGGTTCGCTGACACTGCTGGCCAAGGCACTGCGCCAGGCATGGGTGTACGACGGGACGTACTCTCCGTACCGGCAGCGGGTCCACGGCCGGACGCCATCGGGGCTGTCCGGCAGGCAGTTCGTGGTCTTCGCGCAGAATCACGACCAGATCGGCAACCGCGCGGCCGGTGAGCGCAGCAGTGCGCTGATGAGCGAGGGCCGGCTGCGGGTGGCCGCCGCCTTGCTCCTGACCGCACCGTTCGTGCCCATGCTCTTCCAGGGCGAGGAGTGGGGCGCCAGCACGCCGTTCCAGTACTTCACGGACCACTCCGACCCGGGGCTCGGCCGTACCGTCAGTGAGGGTCGGCGGCACGAGTTCGCCACCTTCGGCTGGCACCCGGACGACGTGCCCGATCCCCAGGATGAGGCGACATTCGAGCATTCCAAGCTCGACTGGGCCGAGCCCGTCAAGGACTCTCACGCGAGCCTGCTGGCCTGGCATCGCCGGCTGATAGCGCTGCGGCGGCAGATTCGGGCGCTCACGGATCCTCGCCTCGACCGCGTCCAGACCGAATACGATCAGGACGTAGGCTGGCTTGTCGTCCGCCGGGGACCGGTTGCCGTGGCGAGTAACCTCGGCAGCAGAACCTGGATCTTCCCGGCAGGCCCGTCGGCCGAGTTGCTCGCCGCGTCCGCCCCCAGCGTCGAACGGACGGCGCGGGGCGTGGCCCTCCCGCCTGACACTGTCGCCCTCGTAACCGAAGGATTCAGCCATATATGACCGATGCCATCGAGATCTGGCCGGGCCGCCCGTATCCGCTGGGCGCCGCCTACGACGGGGGCGGGACGAACTTCTCGTTGTTCTCCGAGGTCGCTGAGAAGGTCGAGCTCTGCCTTTACGACGACGGCGGCAACGAGGAGCGGGTCGTCCTCGACGAGATCGACGCCTCCTGCTGGCACGGCTACCTCCCGTCGGTGGCGCCTGGGCAGCGTTACGGCTACCGGGTTCACGGACCGTGGGCGCCCGAGGCGGGCCAGCGCTGCAACCCGGCCAAGCTGCTGCTCGATCCCTATGCCAAGGCCATCGAGGGCCAGGTCGTCTGGGCCCAGGCGTGCTTTCCCTACAACTTCGGCGACGAGAACTCCCGCAACGACGACGACAGCGCCGCCTTCGTGCCCAGGTCAGTGGTGCACAACCCGTATTTCGACTGGGGCAACGACCGGCCCCCGGACATCCAGCTCAATGAGTCGGTCATCTATGAGGTCCACGTCAAGGGGTTCACCGCCCGGCATCCCGATATTCCTGAGGCGAAGCGGGGCACCTACGCCGGCCTGGGTCACCCGGCCGCCATCGAGTACCTCACCGGGCTCGGCGTCACCGCCGTCGAACTACTGCCAGTTCATCAGTTCATCCACGACGCTCATCTGGTCGAGCGGCGGCTGCGGAACTACTGGGGCTACAACTCGATCGGATTCCTCGCCCCGCACAACGAGTACGCCGCGGGCGGCCAGAGGGGCGAGCAGGTCGCCGAGTTCAAGGCGATGGTCCGGGCGCTGCACGAGGCCGGGATCGAGGTAATCCTCGACGTCGTCTACAACCACACCGCCGAGGGCAGCCATATGGGCCCGATCCTGTCGATGAAAGGCATCGACAACGCCGCCTACTACCGCTTGGCCGACGATCCCCGGTTCTACTACGACACCACCGGGACCGGGAACAGCCTCAACGTCGGCCACCCGCACACCCTGCAGCTGATCATGGATTCGCTGCGCTACTGGGCGATCGAGATGCACGTCGACGGGTTCCGCTTCGACCTGGCCGCAAGCCTGGCCCGTCAGTTCCACGAGGTGGACCGCCTGTCGGCCTTCTTTGACCTGATCCAGCAGGACCCCGTCGTCTCCCAGGTCAAGCTCATCGCCGAGCCGTGGGACATCGGCGAAGGCGGCTATCAGGTGGGCAACTTCCCCGCCCTGTGGTCAGAGTGGAACGGCCAGTACCGGGACACGGTACGGGACTTCTGGCGGGGTGAGCCCGCCACCCTCGGCGAGTTCGCTTCCCGTCTCACCGGCAGTTCCGACCTCTACCAGGCCGACAGCCGCCATCCAGGAGCCAGCGTCAACTTCGTCACCGCCCACGACGGCTTCACCCTGCGCGACCTCGTCTCCTACAACGAGAAGCACAACGAGGCCAACGGGGAAGGCGGGGCCGACGGCGAGAGCCACAACCGTTCCTGGAACTGCGGCGTCGAAGGCGACACCGACGACAAGGACATCCTGGAGTTGCGGCAGCGGCAGAAGCGCAACTTCCTCGCCACCCTGCTGCTTTCGCAGGGGGTCACGATGCTCCTCAGCGGGGACGAGTCGGGGCGCACCCAGCGCGGGAACAACAACGCCTACTGTCAGGACAACGAGATCTCCTGGCAAGACTGGGACCACGTCGATGAGGATCTTCTCGACTTCACCGGCCGCCTCATCGCGTTGCGGCGCGAGCACCCCGTGCTGCGGCGGCGCCGCTGGTTCCAGGGCCTTCCCATCCGGGGCTCGGTGGATCTGGGCTGGTGCAAGCCGGACGGGGCTGAGATGGGCGACGACGACTGGGACGCGGGGTCCGCGCCCACGGTCGGCCTCTTCCTCAACGGTGAGGCGATCACCGACCGGGACCGGCGCGGCCAGCGGGTGATCGACGATTGCTTCCTGCTACTGTTCAACGCCCATCACGAGCCCATCGAGTGGACGCTGCCGAAGCTCTGGGGGGAGCGGTGGGAGCTGGTCATCGACACCGCAGGCCCGGGCCGGGAGGGCGTAGCCCTGGAGAGCGGCCGGGCTCTGCCGGTAGCCGGACGATCCGTCGTCGTGCTACGCCGCCAGGAGTAACCGGGACCAGGACGCCCGCCGATTCGACAATGGGCCTCGGTCCGTGGCCGGGTTACGGTGAAGCTTGTGGGCAGCCGACCTGACTCGGACCCGGATCCGCTCGCCGTCTGGACTCGCGTCGAAGGCGGCGAGGAGATCGCGTACGGCAACCCGTCCGTCACTGACCAGGAGCGGGCGGCGGCCGGCCGGGAAACGATCGCCGAACGCTCGCGGTCGCTGCTTGAGGGCAATCAGCGCCGGGCCGCCAAGCGGTACGCCGCCGCTGCCACAGCCGCTGCCGACGAGCCCAACGCTGACGACGCGACCCGGGTGTGGTATCCCCGCGAGGCTGCGGCCTTACGCTCCCACCTGCGCGACGCGCCGCTCGCCGTCTGGGCGGAGGACGACATCCTGCACGTGCTCTGGAAAGGCGAGGCCGACGAGGTCCAGCTGGGTTCTGGTGTGCAGCCGCCGCTCTGGCCGGTGCCGGGCAGCGACGACCTGTGGGAGGCATCGCTGCGCATCCGCCGCCTGGCCGAGGCGGTGATCTCGATCATCGTGTTCGCCCGCCGGGCCGGCGAGCCGGAGCTTGGCCAACCGTCGGTGGACCATATCGTGTGGCGCGGGCCACAGGCACCCATGATGCTGCCGGCCGCCGAATCCCTGGTCGGCGAGATCGAGGACCATACGATCGACAGTGCAGCTTTGGGCGCCCCGCGCGACCTGACCGTCTACCGCCCGCCCGAGTCTGGCCGGCCGGGACCGCTGCCCGCCTGCATCGTGGCTGACGGCCAATCGGTGCGCATGTTCGCACGGATCCTCGAACCCGCGATCCTCACCGGTGCTGTCCCCGCCGCGGTGCTGGTGGGCGTGCACTCCGTCATTGACCCGGCGGCCGGATGGCCGGACCCACGATCCCGGGAATACCTGCCCGGTCACGACCGGCGCCGCTTCAATGCTCATCTGCGTTTCGTGGTCGATGAGGTGATCCCGTGGGCTACCCGGCGGCTGGACGTGGCGGCCAAGCCGTGGCTGGTGGCCGGGTACTCCAACGGCGCCGCCTGGTCGATCGCCGCCGCGCAGCGGCGGCCGGACCTGTTCACCGGGGTGGCTGCCTTCAGCGCCGGCGTCGTCCCCGGCCGGATCACCAGTGCGGCCCGGACCGCCGGCATCCGGCACTACCTGGCGGCCGGCACGCTGGAGCCGGGCTTCCGCCAATCGACCCGGAAGTGGGCTGAACGCCTGCAACGCGCGGGGCTCCCCTGCCACCACCACGAATGGGTCGGCGGCCACGACAGCGTCTGGTGGGAGCAGGAGCTTCCGGCGGCTCTCGGGTGGCTCCTCGCACTGCCTTGATCCTGAGGGCCGCGCCGCGCCCTGGCGTACTGCAAGGTCAGGGTGGCCGTTCCACAGCCAGGTAATAGGTGAGCGCGGTCAATGAGGGGCCGTCCTGGATCTGCTCTTGCGCGGCGAGCCGGGGCACGTCGGCGAGCGGCACCCATTCCACCTGACTTGACTCGCCGGGATCGCTGGGCGGCCCGATGCGCTCGGCGCCCTCGGCGAGGAATGCGGTGAACCGCATGTCGCTGATCCCGCTGAGGGCGTTGTAGGCGATCATGGGCCGGACTGGGCCCGGCCGGTATCCGGTCTCCTCCTCGACCTCGCGCCTGGCCGCAGCGGCCAGGTCCTCACCCGCATCAGCCCACCCGGCCGACACTTCCCATCCCCACCTCCCCGTGATGAACCGGTGCCGCCGTATCAGCAAGACCCGGTCGTGGCCGTCAGTCACTACAGCCGTCACCGAGGCGTGCGGGAAGTGCACGACGTGGTGCTCGAACCGCTTCCCCGTGCCCGCAACGATGGCGATGGCGTCCTCGTTGGGCTTATCTGGCGAGCCAGGCTCGGAGTGGGCCGTCACTCGCAACTCATGATCCTTCGTGCCAATAGACGGGCGTGAGGCGTTCTGTGGATTGGATCTTCTGCGGTCCTTCAGGCCGAAACGGCAGGCTATCAACCGGTGGCTGTCTCACATCCAGCACCGCCCATTGAAGATCACCGATGGCGGCTGCAACTCTTGGATACTGATCGGCAACGCGGGCGGCATTCGAGCAACGGAGTCCACAGTGAGCCAGATCGATGAACTCGAGGCGCGGCTGGACACGCTGACCACCGCGATCCTGGTGCCCATGCGCATGTCAAAGCATATCGACCGCCCCGCACTCGACAGCCTGAACAACCTCGTCAAAGACCTGATCAGCGAGGTCGGAGACTCAGCTGCGATCCCACGCCGCCTCGCCGGGAAACTATGGTTCATCTTTACCCAGATGCTCACCGAGCCCCTGACCAGGACCGTCGTCACGGAGCGTCACTGCCGTCACGCGGGCCAAAAGGCAGCGGAGAGAAAGGCCCGGCGCAGGCATGCGTCCCGCTTCCGTCTGTACTCCGCGTCGTATGTGGCGCCTGACCTGCGACGGATTCCCGGTCATTGGCCCCGGGCATAGGGCAATGATCCGCTATCGGCGCGGCAGCGTAGGGCTAATTGTCAGGCGTCGACGAGCGGGCGCACTTCCACGCCTTCGTCTGAGTCCACCCTGTAGACGACCACCGTGTCCTGGTCGGGTTCGTCGTCCCAGCCGTGGGTGGACGCGCCTGTGGCGTGGATCGCAGCCCGGATGCAGCTCACCCCCGTCGCCATGGCTTCCTCCAGGCTGGGAGCCTGCACCGTGACCGTGAAGTCCGCCGTGTCGTCTGTAGCGTCGGAGTCGGCTGAGAAGTCCAGCAGATCGCTATTGCAGGTGTTGAGGTTCGCCAGCTCGTCGACGACCTGCTCGATGGTGTCGCCCAGGTCCCCGGTGTAGCCGATCACCTCGACCGGGACACTCACTGAGAACATCATTTGGGCCGCCTCCTCCGCCGCAACCACACCGGCGCTCCCCCCCGACTACCAGCACCCTGTGCCTTGAAGCTTCTGCCGCTTCTCCTGCGCGTACCTCGGGTTCGATGGCGTGAGATGTACCCACGTCATGTGCTTCCCGCACGGGCACCGAAGCCTGAAGTACGTAGCCTTCTTGTCAACTCGCCAGTGCTTTGCTTTCCGCTTCCGCGAGAAGCGCTTCTAGCTCCTTGACCGTGTGCCGTGGTCTTGCCATCGATTGCGGTCCGTTTGTCCTGAGTGTACGTGGAGCCCCTACTGCACTACTAGGTGCAGCCTGCGGTGCACGACACTACGCGGATGCTAGACGCGATCGCAGCTGGTTAGGTTGCCTCATGTGCCACCAGGTAATGGAACCGTCACCTAATGGCTGTCATGCTGGGCGGGCGGAGGGTGTGGGATTCGAACCCACGATGAGGCTTGCACCCCATAGCGGTTTTCAAGACCGCCGCCATCGGCCACTAGGCGAACCCTCCCGGCTGCGGGTCGTCCGGGACCGGGGCCACATTGCCCTCTCTGGTCCGCCACTGCCCGCACATCCAGCAACCGGGCTTGCGTGAACAGCCCGGCCGGCTTAAGCCTCTCATATTTCGTTGTCTTCCAGCGCTGCCTCGATGCCGTCTGCCTGGCCTGAACGGACCGGAAGACCGCTGACTAACCAAGCGCAACGCGGGTGAGTAGGCTCACCGGGAGGACCTGAAGGAGCATCCATGCTGCCCCCGTTCGGCTGGCAGGCGATCCTGGACCACTGGGAATTCGCGCCTGTCGCCACGGCCATCGCCGCCGTCGCCGCTGCCCTGTACCTGTGGGGTGCGTGGCGGGTGGCGCGCCGTCATCCAGCCCGGCCGTGGCCGTGGTGGCGGACCGCCATGTTCCTCGGCGGCCTGGCTGTCATCGTGGTGGCCACCGAGAGCGGCATCGGCGCCTACGACGACGTGCTGTTCTGGGATCACATGATCCAGCACCTGATGCTGATCATGATTGCCCCGCCGATGCTGGTGGTCGGTCAGCCATTCACCCTGCTGCTGCACGCGAGCAGGAACCCGCTGCACACGTGGGCCAAGCGGGTCATGCGGTCCCGGGTGGTGAGCTTCCTTACCTGGCCGCCGTTCGGACTGGCCGCCTACGCGGCGACTATCGCCGGAACGCACCTGACCGGCCTGATGGGCCTGGTCATGACCAATCCGGCGCTGCATGACGCCGAGCACGCGCTGTACCTCGTCGTCGGCTACCTGTTCTTCCTGCCGATCTTCGGGCGTGAGCCGATCCGCTGGCGCGTGTCATATCCCATCCGGCTCCTGGTGCTGATCCTGGTCATGCCGGTGGACACGTTCACCGGGCTGGTGCTCGGCTACGCCACCACCGGGATGCCTGGCATGCCGGCCAGCGGCCGCCCGGCGGGCGCGCCCAGCCCGGTGGAGGATGTGCACTGGGGTGGCGCGGTGATGTGGATCGGCGGCGGCGCGATCATGCTCGCGTTCATCATGATCGTCTTCCTCATGTGGAGCCGTGACGACCTGGCCGCCACGCGCGGTCATGGCTGGCTGGAGACCGTGCGGAAGTCCAACTTCGACGAACTGGTGGCGACGCACGCCCCGCGCGACGAGGCCGGCACCCCCAGCGGCGCCTCCGGGACTAAAGCGGCCAAAGAGGCCAGCGGCGGCATCGACGATGACGAGCATCTCGCCGCCTACAACGCATACCTGGCCCGGCTCAACCAGCCTGGGCACCGGACCCAGAACCAGCGCTGAAGCGCCAGGGCTGAGATCCCGGCAAAATCCGTCGGCCGCCGGCTGAACCCTGGGCGCGCGCGGCCCGTGACAAGGGGTGCGGCGCGAATGGGCGGGCCGTCGCTGCCAGCGGCGCTGGTGGTCGGGCCGACCGGTGTCGGCCTCGATTCCCGGGGCACGCTGTTCGTGGCCGACAGCGTGGGCAACCGGATCGCCGCGATTCCGGCTGCGCCGTGGCGCGAAAGCAGCGCGGGGACCGGCCAGACCGTCACCACCGGCGGGGCGCTCAACACTCCGCTGGGCCTGGCCGTCGCGCCGAACGGTGATGTGCTGACCGTGAACGCGCTAGACGGGTTCCTCGTCGAGACAACCCCCGGCGGAAAGCAGATCGACACCAGGCTGCTGGACAACACGGGCTCCCCGCCGGGTAACGGTGCCCTGTTCGGCCTGGCCGTGGCGCCGTATGGGGCGGGCGTCTACTACGTGGACGACGCCGCGAACACGTTCAACCTGCTCCATTGAGCCTGCTGCTGCAATTGAGCTAGCTGGGCTGAACGAAGGAAGCCTGCCGGCGTGCCGCGCGGGGCGCGGCACGCCGGCAGTGCTTTCTATGCAAATCTAAGGAACGCGCTAGACGCCGCAATAGGCTCCTATGCTGTGGACCCGGTACGGAATCCTTACGCGCCAGGCGCTGGCCAGCGGCCGCCCGAACTCGCCGGGCGGGACCGGGAACTAGGCCAGTTCGAGGTGGTGCTGGAGCGGATCGCGCGGGGCCGCCCGGAACGCAGCATGGTGCTCACCGGCCTGCGCGGCGTCGGCAAGACCGTGCTGCTGAACTCGTTTCGGTCGATGGCACTGCAGCGGCTGTGGGGCACGGGCAAGATCGAGGCGCGGCCGGAGCAGTCGATCAGGAGGCCGGTCGCTGGTGCGCTACACATGGCGGTACGCGAACTGGCGCCGCGGCATCGCGCCCCGGAACGGATCGAGCAGTTCCTGGGCGTGCTGAAGGCATTCGCCTCCCGTGATCCGAAAGCGCCCAAGGGGACGTTCGCGCCGCACCTGGGCATTGACGTGCCCGCGCTGCGCGGGCGTGCCGATTCCGGGGATCTTGAGATCGACCTCACGGAGCTTTTCGCCGATGCCGCGTCGGTCGCCACCGATCTCGGCGTGGGGATCGCGCTGTTCATCGACGAGATGCAGGACGTCCCCCCGGCGGATATGTCCGCGCTCTGTGCGGCCACCCACGAGCTGTCGCAGTCCGGGGGACCGCTGATCGTGGTGGGCGCCGGGCTGCCGCACCTCCCGTCGGTCCTGTCGGCGAGCAAGAGCTATTCCGAGCGGCTGTTCAGGTACGTGCCGATCGACCGGCTGGATCGTGCCGCCGCGGACCTCGCCCTGCTCGCGCCCGCCCAGCGTGAAGGGGCCGATTTCGAGCCGGAAGCACTCGACGCGCTGTACGCGGCCGCCGACGGCTACCCTTATTTCGTTCAGGCCTATGGCAAAGTGACCTGGGATGTCGCCGCCGCCAGCCCGGTTACCGCCGGGGACGTGAGTGTGGCGAGCCCGCAGGCGGAGGGTGAGCTCGCGGTCGGGTTCTTCGGCAGCAGGTACGAACGGGCCACCCCGGCGGAACGCGAGTACATGCGGGCGATGGCGATGCTCGGAGACGAACCGGTCCAGACATCGCAGGTGGCCGAGGAACTGGGCCGCAAGCCGTCGAGCGTGTCACCGGCCAGGGACGGGCTGATCAAGAAGGGGCTGATTTACAGCTCCGAGCGCGGCCTTATCGCCTTCACCGTCCCGCATTTCGGCCGGTTCCTGCGCGCCCAGCCCGCCTGACTATCCTGGAGTATGGCTGTATCTACGGTGCTTGCTAGAGGGCCTTAGATATTGGCATAGCGCTCAACCGCACAACGCCTGGCGGCAGATCGACCCCAGCCTTCCCGGCGCCCGGCGCCCGCGTTTCTCCGGGGACGGCCGCTGTTTCCCTCGGGACGACAGCCGACCGGATGACCGGGCGGCGCTGCTTCATCTGCACGGCAAATACGACATCTGCGACGGCGCCATTCAGGCGGCCCGGGTACGCCACGTACCGCCAGCACAACTCCCGCCACATGTCGGCGGGCACATCGCTGGTGATCACGCCGGCCTGCCGGTGCCAATGCGAACTTCGGTGCAGAGCGGCGAGCGTATGCCGCACCGGGATGTTGCGCAGTTCGCAGGGTTCCGCGTAGCCAAGCCGGACCAGAGTCTCGCCTACCTCCGGGGACAGCAGCGCGATAACCAGGAACTCGGCGCACAGGCAGGTCAGGAGCACCCCGGCGCCCGGGTCGGGGGGCGGCAGTTGCAGGCCCGGCCCGCCGATCGACGCCAGCGCGGCCACTGCGAGCAGCGCCGAGCGGGCGATCGAGCGGGCGCCTACCGGGCGCACGCTGAGGTCACCGAAGCATCCGCACCCTACGTCCGGACGGCGGCCACGCAGTTCGATCAGGGCACTCATCGCTACCAGGAAGAAAGCGGTCGCGGCGATCCGCGCCCCGTCCGCGGCGGCGCCGTCCAAGGCACCGGTCCCGTTGCGGGCCGCGGCCGGTGCCGTGACCGTCAAGGCGATACCGAGGGCACATTCGACCGCGCACACGAGCATGGCGGCTGGCCACCGGAGCGGCAAGGGGAACAGTTCCGTAGGCCCCAGGCCGGCCTCCAGCGAACCGGCCCGCAACACCCGGCTGAATTTGGTGGCACACCCGCCGAGCAGCATCGCTGCGAGGACCGGGGCCTGGACCTCCCTGAGGTCGTTGGCCAGTTCGGTCATGCCGTGCATCGTCATCGGCCTACCGTGATCGTCGCGTTGAAGCACCCGCGTTCCAGGTCACCGCCGAGGGCGACAAAGCTGGCGAGGGCCAGGTCGGCCACTCGGCCGCGGGGTGAGGTGCCGCAGGTGACGCAGCGGTCGCAGAAAAGCCGGGCCACCGCTGCGCAGCCGGTCACCGGCAGGACGCGGGAGCCGCCCGTGCACTCGTTGCGGACCTTGAGCAGGCTGCCCACCGAGAGGTAGGGCATCCGCACACAGCCAAGGCCACGGGATGGCTCATCGGCGCACCCCGTCTCCGGGTCGAGCAGGGGATAGGCGACCCCCTCGACGTCGTCAGGTTCACTCGCCGGCTCGTGCCATGTGGCTGAGCCGCCGATGCGGTCCAGCGCGGGACCGAGCGTCTGCGGGGGGCGTGGCACCTGGTCGGCACCGTAGGCGGGCTGGGATGTCGCGGGGATCAGGCCCTCGATGATGCCGCCATGGCGCAGCCCGATGACGTCGATAAGGTATCCGGGCTCCAGGCGTGGGAAGCGGACCTGAATGCGGCTTTCCGCGCGCCTCGGGATGACGACGACCCGGCGCCCTCTCATCTTTCCCACGTCCACGACGATGCTCGCCCGGTCCCGTTCGACAATCACTCCCGTGACGCGGCTGATGTTCGCCCACACCCGCTCCGCTACCCCGCGCCGCGATGGGTCGAGGCGCACCACAACCCGGTCTCCGGCCCTGAGAGCGGTCGGGTCCACCTGGCCGCCCCTCCACGCTTTCGTGCTGGGCATCATGGTCAGCCGCTCCTCGCGGTCGGCCCGGCGGATCGCGAGGATGTGCGGGCTGGCGTCGACCACCGTTCCGGTGAGCACCCCACCCGGATACATGGCCCGGCCGTGCGGCGGTGCGGCCCAGTCGGCGGCGCGGGCCCGGCCCGGGCGATCCGATGGTCCGAAGACTGCGGCCTTGAGTAACCGGCGCCGCGCGATCAGTTCCGCGGTCCCTGACCCAGTGCAGCCAGCACAGCACGCTAAGTCACCACTTTGGTCGAACATCATCCCTCCACTGGACAGCCCGGCCCAGATCATGACGATGGGTGCGGTGACTGGTCCGCGTCAAGCGGTTCGGTCACGTTGGCCGCGGCGCCGGGTGCCGGATATGCCGGCACAACTGTCAAAAGGCCAGGTCAGAAGGCTTGCCAATACTTGGGTCAGGTGCAGTCGGGTGCGCCTTCGCTGGGTACGGTTGGGCTGTGAGCGAGCCGGAGGGGCGCGGCGTTGCCTGGACTGAGGAGCGAGGGACGAGCGACGAGGGAAGGCGGCGCCGTGAAGGGGGAATGGGGAGGCGGGCGGGGCCCCGCAGGCGAGCGGGAGACGCTGTGAGTGTCCTAGAGCCGGGCTTGGAGGTCGGCGTGGAGCCTGGCCATGGTCCCGGCGCGGGCGACCCGTCCTTCCGTGAGTACGTGGCCACGCGCAGCGCATCCCTGCTCCGGATGGCATACCTGCTCACCCATAACCGCGCGGACGCCGAGGACCTCGTGCAGGCCGCCCTGGCCAAGGCCTACCAGGCATGGGACCGCATCGAGGACCGGGGTGCGGTGGACGGCTACGTGCGCCGGGCGATGGTCAACACGCACATCTCCTGGTGGCGAAGGCGCCGGGTGGAGGAGTATCCGACCGACGACATCCCCGAACAGGCCGTGGCCGACCACGCGGGCGACAGCGAACTACAGGATGCGCTGCGCCGCGCGATCGAGCGGCTGCCGCGGCGGATGCGCGCCGCGGTCGTGCTCCGTTACTACGAGGACATGAGCGAGGCGGAGATCGCCGACGTGCTCGGCGTGAGCCAGGGCACGGTCAAGAGCACTGTGTCCCGCGCGGTCGCCAAGCTCCGGATCGACGCCGAACTCCTCGGAGGATGACGAATCGCCCCACGTCGTGACACGATCCACCCGGAAGGCGAATACGTGCCTGGTGAAGCCGCCACTGGGTGCGACCACGAGGAGGTGGGCCGTGCAAAGCACGATGATGGATGTGCCTCTGACAGTGACAGCGCTCATGCGTTATGGCACATCGGTCTTTGGCGACCGGGAAGTCGTGACCTGCACGGCGGAAGGCACCCGGCGTCAGTCCTACGCGGCCACCGGCGAGCGGGCGGCGCGGCTGGCGAACGCGCTACGCAGGCTGGGCATTCGCGGCGACCAGCGGGTCGCGACGCTGCTCTGGAACAACGCCGAGCACCTGGAGGCCTACCTGGCCGTGCCATCCATGGGCGCGGTGCTGCATACCCTGAACCTGCGGCTCGACCCTGGGCAGCTCACCTACATCGCCAACCATGCCGAGGATCACGTCATCATCGTGGACGCCACACTGGTGCCACTGCTCGCGCGGGTGCTGCCCGATATGGAAACGGTCCGTCACATCCTGGTAACAGGACCATCCGGCCAAACGGATCCAGCCCTGGCCCAGTCCCTGGCTGACCCTGGCCGTCAGGTGCACTCGTATGAGGAACTGCTGGCCGCCGAGCCAGCCACATTTGAGTGGCCTGAGCTCGACGAAAAGACCGCGGCGGCGATGTGCTACACCAGCGGCACGACCGGCCGGCCCAAGGGCGTCCTCTATAGTCATCGGTCCACGTACCTGCACTCGATGGGCGTCTGCCTGGGTAACACGTTCGCTTTGTCCGAGCGGGACCGGGTGCTTCCCGTTGTGCCAATGTTCCACGCGAACGCATGGGGGTTGGCTTATGCCGCCGTGCTGTGCGGCGCCGACCTGATCATGCCGGACCGGTTCTTGCAGCCCGAGCCGCTGGTGCGGCTGATCGAAGCCGAGCGGCCGACGCTGGCCGGCGCGGTGCCGACAATCTGGAACGCACTGCTCCACCATGTCCGTGAACACGGCGGTGACCTGTCGTCGCTGCGGCTGGTCCCATGCGGCGGTTCGGCGGTCCCGCATTCGCTGATGGAGGCGTACGAGAAGGAGCTCGGGGTGCGGATCGTGCATGCCTGGGGGATGACCGAGACCTCCCCGCTCGGCAGCGTGGCGCACCCGCCCGCAGGATTGTCGCCGGAGGAGGAATGGGAGTACCGGGATACCCAGGGCAGGATTTTCTGCACGGTCGAGGCCCGGCTGGTCGGCGACGGCGGCGAGGTGCTGCCGCACGACGGCCAGGCGGTGGGCGAGGTCGAGTGTCGCGGACCCTGGGTGACCGGGTCGTATTACAAGGACGACGACCCGGCGAAGTTCCGCGACAGATGGCTGCGCACCGGTGATGTGGGCACCATCGACCGGCTCGGGTTCGTGCGGCTCACCGACCGGGCCAAGGACGTCATCAAGTCCGGCGGTGAGTGGATCTCCTCCATGGAACTGGAGAACGCCCTGATGGCCCACCCGGACGTGACCGAGGCCGCCGTCATTGGTGTCCCCGACGAGAAGTGGGGGGAGCGGCCGCTGGCCACGGTGGTGCGCCGGGAGGGCTCCGCGGTGACCGCGGAGCAGTTGCGCGAGTTCCTGTCCGGCCGGGTGCCGCGCTGGCAGCTTCCGGAGCGGTGGTCGTTCATCGACGAGGTGCCGAAGACAAGCGTCGGAAAATTCGCCAAGACCCGGATCCGTGACGCGTACGCCAAGGGCGACTACGAGGTGACCGAAGTCCGCTGAGTTCCGGCACCGCCGTCCGCCTCGTCCGCCTCGTCCGTCCGCCTGGGCGTTCCAAGATCACGGTATTCCCTCAGCCGCGGCGGCTGAAAGAATACCATGATCATGAAGGAACCGCTTTGGCGCGCCTTGTGGCGTACCGGTACGCTGAGGCCGACCATCTGGTCGTCGGGAGGCTTCGCCTAGTCCGGTCTATGGCGCCGCACTGCTAATGCGGTTTGGGTCAACAGCCCATCCGGGGTTCAAATCCCCGAGCCTCCGCCCCTGCACCACCTCCGCCGAGATCGCCGATCTCGGCGGAGGCGAGGGCAATCCTGGCTGATGCTGGCGGGCGCATCCACCGCGGGGGTCACCCTCTCGCCCGACGACCTCAAACCACCCAGCGATGAGGTCGCCGGGCTGCTCCGCAGCTACGGCATAGGCGGCGGGCACCCCGAAAGCGGCCGGTGATGGCCGGCGGGCTCGTTGGCGATCCGCGTTACGCGAAACTTTCGTCTCCCATTCCCGGCCGCGGCGTGCGCTGCTGCCGGCTCGTTCCCAGGTACGACGACTGAAGCTGGAACGGCCGCAGCGCGCGCGTGGCAGGCGCCGGTGTTGGCCTTGACAGCTGGGTTGTTCGAGCTGACGCTTGCGGCATACAGCGTTGTGGCTCCGGGCAGGTGAACGCCTGACGGCAATTGTTAGCGCTAACAACCAGGCCGAGGCACGGATTGCCGGGTGGAGCAGGAGAAGGAGCGAGGGATGTTACAACGCCGAGGCGGCAAGCGATGGCTTGGCGGCGTTGCCGGGTCCTTGCTGGTCTTGTCGCTCGGCGGGATGACGGCCGTCCCGGCTTCCGGAGCCGCCGTGGCTTCGGGGACCGTCCCGGCTGCGGGGACCGTCCCGGCTTCCCGGACCGCGGTGGCTGCCGGGGCCGCCGCGATCGGCTACCCGAACCCTGGGACGGTCACGGGCGACGTCAGGGTGCATGACCCGTCGATAATCCGCGCGGCGGATGGTACCTATTACCTGTTCTCCACGCACAACGGCATCGAGATCCGCAGTTCTGCGGATCGCGTCGCGTTCACCCTGGCCGGTTTCGTGCTGCCCAACGGGGCCACCTGGGCCAGCGCCTACGGCAACATCCACGATCTGTGGGCGCCGGATGTGTCATATCACAACGGCACCTACTGGCTGTACTTCTCGGTGTCCAGCTTCGGGTCCAACCATTCCGCGATCGGCCTGGCCACCAGTTCCACCGCCGCGCCGGGCAGTTGGCACGATCAGGGTCTCGTCTACGCCTCGCAGAGTGCCGGCAACTTCAACGCCATCGACCCGAGCCTCAGCGTTGACAGCGGCGGACGCTGGTGGTTGTCGCTCGGGTCGTTCTGGAGCGGCATCAAGATGATCCAGATCGACCCGGCCACCGGGAAGCAGGCCGGCTGGAACACCACCCGCTACAGCATCGCGCAGAGGCCGTCGCCGGACGCGGAGGAGGCCAGCTACGTCTATATCAACCTTCTCGGCTGGGACTCCGCCGGGTGGCCCTACGTCATGTGATCTTCAGAGGTGGCAGCCCATGTATCCGATGAAGCAAAGAAGCTCACGCAGCGCCGCCCCCCGGCTGGCCCGGGCCTGGAAGCTGGTACTAGCTGCCGCGCTGATCCTGCCCGCCGCACCGGTCATCTCGCTTGCGTCCGCGCCAGCAGCGAGCGCGCTGGGCAATGGGCTGGCGCTGACCCCGCCGATGGGATGGAACGACTGGAACGCCTTCGGCTGCAACGTCAGTGAACAGCTCGTCGAGCAGACCGCGCTCGCCATGCATAACGACGGCCTGCAGGCGGCGGGTTATCAGTATGTCAACATCGACGACTGCTGGATGGCGTCAAGCCGTGATGCCAGCGGCAATCTCATGCCCAACTCGTCGAAGTTCCCCGATGGCATAGCCGCGGTAGCGAGTTACGTTCACTCCCTCGGCCTCAAGCTCGGCATATACGAGGACGCCGGCACGGCGACCTGCGGTGGGTTTCCGGGCAGCTATGGGCACGAACAGCAGGACGCGAACCTTTTCGCCTCCTGGTCGGTCGACTACCTCAAGTACGACTGGTGCAACATCCCGTTCAGCAGCTTCCCCAACCAGACACATCAACAGGTCGCACAGACCCTGTACACCCGGATGCGGAACGCGTTGAGCGCCACCGGGCGCCCGATGGCGTTCAGCATGTGCAATGGATGGGATTCCAGCGTCCAGCCATGGACCTGGGCGGCCCCGATCTCCAACCTCTGGCGCACCACCACCGACATCCAGGCCAACTTCTCCAGCATGCTGAACAACTTCCACATCAACGTAGGCCTGGCCTCGTCCGCCGAGCCAGGCGCGTGGAACGACCCAGACATGCTCGAGATAGGCAACGGGATGAGCGCCGCAGAAAACCAGTCGGAGTTCAGCCTGTGGGCAGAGATGGCGGCCCCGCTCATCGAGGGCAGCAACCTGGTGAATGCGAGTGCCGCCACCCTGTCCATCCTGACCAACAAGGCAGTGATCGCGGTCGATCAGGACTCGCTGGGCAAGCAGGCCACCGAAGCCTCCTCCTCAAGCGGGCACGACGTACTGGCCAAGCCGCTCGCCAACGGCGATGTCTCGGTGGTCCTGTTCAACGAGACTGGATCTGCCGCCACCATCACCACGACAGCCGCCGCCATCGGCAAGACCGGAGCATCGAGCTACACCCTGACCAATCTGTGGACCGGCGCGACGTCCACGACCAGCGGCACCATCAGCGCCTCTGTCCCGGCCCACGGCACCGTCATGTACCGGGTGGCCGGCGGGACCACGGGCACGAACCCATCGGGCGAGATCCACGCCATCGGCGCCAGCAAATGCCTCGATGTGCCGGGCTCTTCGCAGACGGACGGCACCCAGCTCGATATCTGGATCTGCAGCGGCGGCTCGAACCAGATCTGGACCTCCACCTCCTCCCACCAGCTGACGGTGTACGGCGGCGCCAAGTGCCTGGACGCATTCAACAACCAGACAACCGCCGGAACGAAGGTCGAGATCTGGACCTGTAACGGCGGAGCGAATCAGCAGTGGCAGCTCAACTCCAACGGCACCATCACCGGAACGCAGTCGGGGCTGTGCGTGGACGTCACCGGCGCGAGCACTGCCAACGGGGCCCTGGTCGAACTATGGACCTGCAACGGCGGATCCAACCAGCAATGGACGCTGGGGTGACCGAGTTGAGGTTCTGGACCTAGGTCTCTGGACCTTATACATAAGTACGGACGAACCTGGGCCGCGATGCGATTCGCTGACACCGGTCCCGGCCCCGGCTAACAACGCCGTCGTGCTGCTAGCCGGGGGCCGGGGGGACGACGTCGATCATCGTCAGGAGGATCCGTTCCGTTCCCTCGTTCGCATAGGCGTGCGGGAGGCCTCCCGGGAACCTGGCGCATTGCCCGGCGGAGACCTGATGCCGTATGCCGGCCACTGTCAAGGTCAGCGTGCCCTCTTCTACCCACGCCATCTCCCGGGTCGCCGGGGCGTGGGCGTCCCCGCCGAACTGCTCGCCGGGCAGCAGGGTGAACCGCCACAGTTCGGCCGCCCACGGGGGATCGGTCGCCGCGATGATCGTGCCTGTCCCGCCCAGCGGCCCGTGCCACAACACCCGTGACTCCGCCGGGCCGGTGATGCGCACGCTCGGCTCGTCGGGCACGTCCACGAGGCGGGTGACCGGCACGCCGAATGCGTCACTGATCCTGGCCAGGGTGCCGAGGTTCGGGTTGGAGCGGCTCTGCTCCAGCGCGACGAGCACGCCTTTGCTCACCCCGGACCGCGCGGCAAGCTGGTCGAGGGACCAGCCCCGTTCGGCGCGCAGGAACTGGATGGTCCGCGCCAGGGCGCCTGAAAGATCAGCAGCAGCAGCCATCGTTTATCCGTTTTCGTCGTCGGAGCTCGGTCGGTAGAGTGAACCAGATAGTGCGTTATTCCGACCGATCTTCATCGGAGCATGCTCGTGGTCGTGGTTTTCGGCCTGGCGGCCGCGGTTCTCTATGGCAGTGCCGACTTCCTCGGCGGCGCGGCGTCGCGGCGTGCGAGGGCACTGTCCGTGCTGACGGTGTCAGCGCCGGCCGGTGCCATCATTATTCTCGCTGCTGCGCTGGCCGTTGGCGCTCCTGTGCGGGTGGCCGGGCTCGGCTGGGCCGTGGCCGGCGGTGCGGCGGGCGGTGGCGGGCTCATCGTGTTCTACGCGGGCCTGGCCGCTGGGCCGATGAGCGTGGTAGCACCGGTCTCCGCGCTGGTCTCGACTGTGCTGCCGGTGAGCGTGGCGCTGGCCTCCGGTGAACGGCCCGGGCCAGCGGTCTACCTGGGCGCGCTGATCTGCCTGACCGCGATTGTGCTGGTGAGCCTGGACGGTGGCGCGCCCACCCGGCCGGCCAGCCAGCCCGGCGCGGCCCGGGGCATCGGATGTGGTGTGGCATCCGGGGTCGCGTTCGGGCTGTTTTTTCTTTTCCTGCGCAACGCGGGCGCATCGGGCGTGCTATGGCCGGTCGCCGCCGCCCGGATCACCGGGATGGTGATCGTGATCGGCGCTGCCGTCTGGATGGGAGCGCCGCCGGCCTGGCGTGGCGCGAGCCGCCGTATCCTCCTTGCGGCGATCGCGTCGGGGGTACTCGACGCGGGAGCGAACGCCTGCTACATCCTGGCCACTCGGGCGGGCCTGCTCGGCATGGCTGTCGTGCTCACATCGCTCTACCCGGGTGCGACGGTGCTGCTCGCCCGTGTGCTGCTCGGTGAGCGGATGCGCTCGGTGCAGCGAGTAGGGCTGTGCCTGGCCGCGGTCGGCATCGTGCTCGTCACAGCATGAGCGCGCCGGAGGGGCGCGGCGCCGCCTGGACTGAGGAGCGAGGGACGAGCGAGGAGGGAAGGCGGCGCAGTGAAGGGGGAATGGGGAGGCGGGCGGGCCCCCGAAGGCGAGCGGGAGACACAGCGTGAGGGGCGGGTCATCGAAGCGTCCGGGCAGGCTCGTGCGGCCGGACGCCTCAGCGCGATCGTCCCGCCGCACGAACCCCGGGGAAAGGGGAGAACCCGGCGGTCGGCACGATCAGTCGTCGCCCTCGTCCTCCTTGCCCGGAAATATCAGTCTGCATATCTCGAGATACAGCTGCTCCGGGTAGGGAACGTGGTCAACCCTGTCCAGTGCCTGATCCTGACCCGCCGATTCAAGGATGAACGTACCGTACCCCAGCACCCGGCCGCCGAAAGAGCGGCTGAAGGTCATGTCGGTCACCTTGACCAGCGGCATCATGAGCACCTTGCGCGTGATGACGCCCTCCACCTGCAGCATCCGCTGAGAGGTGACCACGAAGTACCCTTCCCACCACTCGAGGGCCTTCCAGCCTAGGCGCAGGATGAGCAGCACGCATGCGAGCAGCAGGATCTTGTCGGCGGTGGCGTTGCCCTTCAGGATCGTCGTGGCGAGCAGCAGCGCGAGGAGCAACCCGACCAGCGTCGTGGTGATCGGGCCCGCGAGGATAGCGGGGTGCTTCCGGACGGTGACGACCCGTTCCTCGTACGGCAGAAGGTACTTGCTGACCGCAGCCGGGCCCATCTGGCCCGGCGAGATCAGCCTCATCTAGATCAGAGCGAATTCAGGAACGTGGCCAGAGAATGCCCGGCCGTCCCGAGCAGCTTGAAGAGGTTATGCATTGCGTTAGCCGCTCCTGTGGGCTGGGTGAACAGGTAGTACGCGATGAAGATGACGATCGCCCATGTGACGATCTTCTTCACGTTCATGATCAGCTCCCAGGTTACCCGCGCGCCGGTCAGTTATCTCACTTTAGCCCAGAGTAATTGCTATACCAATGCCCGCGATCCGTAGAGAGCCAAACGTACCTGCTTCGAGATCATGCTGGTACGTCCCGCGCCGGTTCGGCGCGAATAGCCGCGTGCCCTGCCCCGAAGGTAGCGCTTTAAGCCGATTCGCCACGATAGGTGCCAATCATGCTACTGTCAGTAGTGACGCCCTTTTCCGATCATGACGGCCTGGACCCTAGGCTGTGGAATGCCGGGCGGGGAAGCCGCCGATCTGACACCATTCCTTGCTGGAAGGGCCTGTGAGGTGGCGATGACGGACGTAAGTGACGGCGACGTGGCCGTGATCGTCTACCGGGAGGACGAGACCTGGGACACCGAGGTGCTGCCGACGGCCCTCACTGAGGACCTGAGCGGGCTCATCCATGCCCTCCGTCAGCAGCCCAGCATCGGCGGAACCATCGGGCTGGTCACTGTCGGCGACGATTTCTTTGTCGCGCTCCGGGTGATCGGCGGGCAGGTGTCGGTGTTTCTGTCGGACCTGACGGCCGCTGCGGACTGGCCACTGGCCCGCCAGGTCCTTGAGTACCTGGACATTCCGATCCCGGGGGACGACGACCTCGACCAGGTGCTCCCGGCCGGGGACATGTCCATCTTCGCCGATCTGGGCATTGACGAGATGGATCTCGGGGCGCTCGCGGGTGACCTCGATCAGTTTCCCGACGAGGCCATCGCCAAGATCGCGACCAGGCTCGGGTTTGGCCACGCGCTGGACCGGGCCCTCGACGTCGTCTTCGGCCCGTGAGGCCGGGTCTGTGAGTCCCGAGTCCGTGAGGTGCGGCCCGTGAGGCCGCGGCCCGTGGCGTGACCGCCGGCTACCGCACGGCATTCGAGCCCGCCATGCGGGCCGCCCTCGTGGAAGCCGTCCAGGCGAGAGGCCCTCGCCTCGACGTGCCCGTAGGAGCGGTGGTGCTCGATCCAGCGGGCACGATCATCTCCCGCGCGCACAACAGGCGCGAGGCGGACTCGGATCCGACCGCGCATGCTGAGATCGTGGCCATCCGCGATGCCGCACGGGAGGCTGGCGACTGGCGACTGGCCGGCTGCACGCTCGTCGTCACGCTCGAGCCATGCACCATGTGCGCGGGGGCGGTCACCGCCGCCCGGATTGAGCGACTTGTGTATGGCGCGCCAGACCCCGGGGCAGGCGCCGCCGGGTCGCTCTGGGATGTGCTCCGCGACCGCAGACTCGGCCACCGCACCGAGGTGATCGGCGGCGTTCTGGCCGATGAATGCGGAGCCTTGATCCGTGAGTTCTTCGCGCGCCGGAGGCGCGAAGAGGAATGAAGCGTCCTCCCGCTGCGCTACCCGGCGGGCCGCACGGCACGCAGCGATCCACGGGACGCGTTCAAGGCGCGCCTAACGCAGCAGCGCGGGTCGGGCACCCTAATGCAGCAGCGCGGGTCGGGTAGGCTCAGCCGCGGTGGAGTCGCCTAGTGGCCGAGGGCGCACGCCTCGAAAGCGTGTGAGGGGGCAACCCCTCCGTGGGTTCAAATCCCACCTCCACCGCCAGTGTCCTGAGCAGCGAGATCCGTTGGTCACTGCCCGGCGCCGCAGCCGGCACGCGAACGCAGCGGCCTGCCGCGTCGGCCCTCCGGGCTGAGGGGAGTGGAGTGCTAGCGCCGCAGAGCACCGCGCTCTTCCTGCTGCTCATGGTGGCCTTCTGCGGGCTGCTGTGCTGGGTCGCCTTCGCCAGGCAGGCGGTCTTCCGGGTCCTCGCCGCGTGCCTGGCCTTCATCCCGGCGATGCTCTTCGGCGTGGCCGCCGTCAACAAGTACTACGACTATTACCAAACCTGGGGCGCGGTGGCTGCCGACCTGGGCGGGCCGGGCGCCAACCAGGGGCCGACCCTGCCGACGGTTAACACTGCCTCCGGCCAGAACCTGAGCGCGATCCTCGGCAGTACCATCAACGTCACGCTCGCGGCACAGCAGGGTCAGACGTTCCGGCTCACGGTGCGGGGCCAGACCAGCCACCTGACCAGGCATGTGTACGTGTACCTGCCACCGCAGTACTTCCGCCAGGCATACCGCAACTACCGGTTTCCGGCTATCGAGCTGATCAATGGTTTTCCGGGCGGACCGCAGGACTGGATCAACGTGGTGGGTGTCACGGCCGCGTATTTCACGCTCCTCAACGACCGGGCGGTCAAGCCCGTGGCGCTGGTAATGCCCGACCCCAACGGCGGCCGCCGTGTTTCACTTCAGTGCCTGAACGTCGTGCATGGCCCGCAGGATGCGACGTTCCTCGCGGTGGACCTATCCCAGTACCTGTCGAGCGTCCTGCGGCTGCAGCCCCCGGGCCCGGCGTGGGGTATCGCGGGATACTCCGAGGGCGGCTACTGTGCCGCCAACCTGGCCCTGATCTACCGGCTGCGCTACGGCTATTCCGGAGTGCTCAGCGGATACTTCGCGCCGTTCAAAGATCTCCTGGGCAACCCGCCCCGGCTCATCTCCCCGTTCGGCCGGGACACCGCCCTGCTCAGGCAGAACACGCCCTTCTACCGGCTGCTCACGCTGCCTGTCAGCGCCCGGATCCCCATCTTCTGGCTCGGGGTGGGGAGCAAGGATATAGGCGGCGTCGCTGCGGTCCGGAAGTTCCAGCAGTTGCTGCTGGCGCGCCAGCCCGGGGTGCAATTGCACATCGAACCGGGTGGCGGCCACACCATGACCACCTGGCGGGCGCTGATGCCGCCGCTGCTCGAATGGATGACGCCCGCCCTCACCGGGGCGGCACGGCATCCCGTGCCGAAGAGGCCGACCGGTCCGGCTGCTGCGGCGCGTCGAGATCGAGCACTCGGGCGTGCAGCACAGAGCGCTGGTGCAGGGCGGCTCCGAGCGCACGATGCAGGCCGTCCTCCAGGTAGAGTTCCCCGCGCCACCGGATGACGTGCGGAAAGAGATCGCCGTAAAACGTGGAATCCTTGGCTAGCAGCAGATGGAGGTCGAGCACGGCCTTGGTCGTGATCAGCTGGTCCAGCCGGACCGGGCGGGGCGGCACCTGGGCCCACTCGCGAGTGCCCCGGGCGTGATCGGGATAGGGGCGACCGTCCCCGATCTGCTTAAAGATCACGCCACGAGTCTAGATGAGGACGGCGAGTACCGCCGGCAAGCTGCGCCGCGCGTCAGCTCGGGGCGGGTGCTCACTGTGTCTCCCGCTCGCCTGCGCGGCCCCGCCCGCCTCCCCATTCCCCCTTCACTGCGCCGCCTTCCCTCCTCGCTCGTTCCTCGCTCCTCAGTCCAGGCGACACCGCGCCCCTCCGGCTCGCTCACATCAGCTCACCGCGTACGCGTTGACCACTTCCTCAAGCAGGCCCGCGTAGGACCCCCAGTCCGCGGCCGCAGTGGCGGCCACCAGGACGCTCGCACCATGGGCGCCCTGGACGAAACAGGCGATCTCCCGGTAGTGGTTGGCGCCCACCTTGGTGGTGTAGGAATCGAGCAGGCACGACCCCCGGCCGCCGCGGAATTCCAGGCCGGTTGCCTGGCCGGCCCGGGTGGCGGCGCTCGCGTTTTCACCCAGCAGGTGCTGGACCCGGAAGTCGGGCCAGTTCCGCAGCGTCTCGTTGCCCTGCCTGGGGGTCGCGTTGAGGTAGACCAGCACAAAGCCAGACTTCGTGGTGATCCCCTCGGTGACGGTTCCCTTGTCACTGTGCAGCGGGTGCAGAGACCGTGGATAGGACAGGACGGCCGTGCCGTTCGGCAGGGAGACGCGCTGCCAGCTGTCCGGGGTCGACCGGGAGTGGAACCACGCGAACCCTGCGGGGCCGCGGTGCCGGGCGGACTGTTGCCCGGCACCGCTCGCCTTGCTGGCTGAGGTCCCGCTGGTGCTGCCGGCGCAGCCGGAGAGGGCGAACGCGGCGATCACTCCAGCGGCCATCCCGGCCACAGCCATCGCCGCGTGGCTTCGATGAGCGTGCATTGGCCCTCGTCCCGGCTGGTTTCCCGGCGGCGGCTCAGATGTTCCCATCGCCGTCGCTGGGACCACCGCTGTTGTCCGCGTCGTGATCTCCGCCGCCGTTCTGCGGGATGCCGCCGCTGCTACTGCTACTGCTGCTGCTCGCCTGTGGGGTCGGGCTCTGCTGCGGGCTCGAACTCTGCGCGGTCGCTGGCGCAGACGACGACGGGGTACTACTGGCCGGGGGGCTGTTGGTGCCGGATGAGCCGCCGCAGGCGGTCACGAGTGCGACCAGTGCGGCAGGAATGATCATTAGAAGGCGCTTCGTGATCAAGAATCTGCTCCGGTTGGCTGGAAAGTCCGCTTGTGGATGTTCACGGACCCTACCGCCGTCTGGTTCATCGACTGTCGTTAAATCGCCCCGGCTGAACGCAGATGGTAAGCGTTGGCCGTTGCTGGCTGCCGTCATGCACTCGCCCGCCTCACCTCCTGCGATCAGCAGCGCCCGGCGTATGCCCCGTCCGACCAGGTGGTCCATGGGTACCAGTTGGTGCCATTGCGGGACATGATGACCGCCGACCGCGCGTTGCCGTACGCGTTATAGGTGGACAGCGCCCCATTGACCGGGTTGATCTGCCAGTAGCCACGTTCACCAGCGGCTCCCGTGGCGTACTGCTGCCCCCCGGACTCGGCCATGGCGATGGAAGCCGCCGTGACCTGTGCCCAGCGTGCCCCCCCGGCCGACCGCCACAACGCCTCCAGGCCGCTGCAGCCAAGCGTCCCGTACAGGTGGCCAGGGACGCGGCTGCCGCCGCCGGGCGACGGCTTGGAGTGTCGTGGCGTGTATGCGGTCGTGTGCGTGCGGTAGACGGGGGACGAGGCGTGGGGAACACGGGGGACGCTCAGCACCTGGCCGATGTAGATCAGGCCGGGGTTGCGGATCTTTGAGCGGTTCACTTCATACAGCCAGCGCCAGTCGGCAGCGCGGCCATAGAACCGTTGCGCAATCCCGGACAGGGTGTCCCCGAGAAGGCGTCGTGTGCTGGCCGGTCCGCCTGATCTTCCGCTTCCTGCGATGCCGGGGTATTGAATTCACGAGGCTCCTCACGCCGGATTCTGCCCGCCTACCCAGCCTCCAGTGCCTCTCGCCGGGCCCCTGCTGCCTGTTCCCATCAGGGAGCATGGCAGGACGCTCGGCGCGCTCGCAGTCAAACGTCGCCAATCACGCAGTATGGGGAAAGGATGGACATACCGGTAGTAAACACGCGCAACACGAGCGCTCAGCGCCACCGGGCGCCTCACCTCGGCTGCTCCCCGGTTAGCCAGGTCGTTCCCGGCAAGCGGTCCCAGTCAGGCAGCTGCTCGCCGAGGAAGACCGGGTCGCATGCCCTTCTCCAGCGACTGCCGGGACGGCTGAGCGAGGTTTCCAGTTCTCCACGACCTACCAGCCAGACAGCCGATTCTGGCCAATACAAGGCATTGAGACAGGAATCTTCGTCGCCGCGGCGGTCGCACTGCTGGCCATCGCCGCATGGTGGGCTGCACGGCGCATCAACTGAATCAGTGAGACTGGAGGGAGGCTACGCAAGATGGTGCACAGTCCGACCTTCGGCGAGGACCAACGTTGTGCCTGGTCGCGATGGCGGAGGATAGGAGATTCGAACTCCTGAGGGGTTGCCCCCAACACGCTTTCCAACAATGTTGCCCGAGATTCGCGGCCGGTCGCCACGGTCCGTGGCCTGCAGGGATTCGTTGCGCGCCACCTTCGGCGAACGGTTCCGGACGGGAGTGAATGAGACCACATTTGAGACCAGGGCCGGGCTGACCTTGCGACCTCATGCCTCGCAAACCGTTATTTAACCGGAACTTCGGCACGATCGCCGACGCGCTTCGTCGCGGCTACCGTGGTCCCACCTGCGCGCACGAGAGGAATGGCCCCGTTGGCATACCGCCTTAATCCTCCACCTGGCTGGCCGCCCGTCCCGGACGGCTTCGTTCCGCCGCCGGGCTGGCAGCCCGATCCTGCCTGGCCGCCTGCGCCTCCAGGGTGGCAACTCTGGGTGCAGGACGACACGGAGGCGAGCAGCAACTTGCCCGCCGCACCCCCGCTTACTCCTGGCGTCCACTACTACACCGCGGATCGGCCCGCGCCGGGCACCAATGGCTTCGCAATTGCCTCGTTCATCCTCGGGCTACTCGGCGGTGTCCTGCTGAGCGTGATCTTTGGCATCGTGGCGCTGAATAAGCTCCGCGATCGGCCGCAACGGGGCAAGGGAATGGCGATTGCCGGGCTGTGCCTGTCCGGAGTCTGGGTAGTGGGTATCGCCTCTGTGCTTGTGGTCAATGCCGAGACCGCCGCGCAACGGTCGGCCACAACGGGCCAGATCGCCAAGAACGGGCACCTCGATGTCTTCTCGCTGCGTGCCGGGGACTGCTTCCAGAACCCATCGGGGAGCCAGCCCGCCCTGGGGCTGACGCAGGTAACGGCAGTTCCGTGCGTGAGTTCGCACAACGCTCAAGTGATAGCGCAACTGCCGGTCCCGGGCTCGGCGTATCCAGGGCGGGCCGCGTTCCGCGCGCAAGCACTGCCGGGCTGCAGGGCCAGCATCGCGGCCGTTGTTGATCGATCGAAGCTGACCGCGACGATGAGTCTGATCTGGATCTATCCGGAGCCGCAGGCCTGGGCCGATGGCCGCAGAACGATCTCTTGCCTGATCGTGGACTCTAGCGAGGATCTCACGTCGTCACTGCTGAAATGAGTGGTTGCGCCGTGCTGACTCAGTCATATGCCGCGTCCTGGTGGGCGAATAAATCTGTGGGATCGAAGCTCAGCCAGGCCACCGTCGCATCGTCGTGAATTTTGTTGCGGGGCCAACGTGCTCCCGCCGGATCGGTATTCTCCGCGGCCCGGACTTGCCTGATCAGTTCATTGGGTCCACTCGTACCTAGTTCGGTGAGAAGGGTAGGCCAATCGTAGAGCTTCAAGGGGTCCACCGCCCGGACGGCTCCGTCCGTCAGCATGGCTGCGCGGCGTACTTCTCGGAGGGGGACCTCGCTGGTCAGTGCGTTGGTCACTACTCCGGGGTCCGCAGCGGCAATCCAGAATCCGCCGGGTACGTTACGGGCGGCGAGTTCAGCGCGCTTCATCCGAATGAGCGCATGGTCCTTCTCGGCAGATCCGCTGGGAAGGGAATCGGCTGTGGCACGCTCGGTGCGGGCAGTAGTGCCGACTCGATCGTCGGTCATAACTTGGAGCCCGTGGGCTGTGTCGATCATCAGGGTGATATCCCCTATGAGGAGATACCGGAGTACCCCACTCCTTGCTTGCATGATTGCCACGGCGGCGGAGGGCGTACCCGGGTGGGCAAGGTCGCACGTGTCGCGATGCTGATCGGCAGTGGCGCTGATTGCCGAAGCTAGTGCGTCAGCCGGGCTGAGATCCGAGTGCTCAGCGAAGGCCTTAGCTAGATGCTCGACAAACCATGCGACGCCGTGAATGCACCCAGTGTCCGTTCGTGCGGTCGCGCCATCCAGCACGGCAACGGTGTCGGCGCAGATAACGACGCCATCCTCGTTCGGCTTATCTGGTGAGCCGGGGTCGGAGCTGGCGGTTACCCGCAACTCACTACCCTTCATGTCGGTAGAGCGGCGTGAGACGTTCTGTGCATGTGAGATGGGGTCAGGGTGCCCCCGATGCCCTTTCCCAAAGATATGAGCCCCTCGCCTTCGTGGTACCGGCAAGCATCTCGCAAGTCCTGGTCCGATAGCCCAAGGTCGTGAAGGAGTTGGGCACCTGACACAAGCACCGCCTCGCTGCCTTCGGCGGCGTCGAAGATCGCTTGCATCACTCGCGGCCGATCGGCGCGGCGCTTCTTGATGTCGACCAACGCTCGTCTCCTCCGGCTCGATGGACCAGGCGCCCCAGCTGCCGAAGAGACGGTCTCTTCCGGCACGGGGGTCCGGGAAGGCGCGACACGGTGTACACCTTGACCAGGTGACCGAGAGGGCTCAACTGAGACCGAAACTGAGACCAACGAGACGCTGACGGTCACCATATCCGCAGCGTCTCCGACGCTCTGCCTGGTCAGGGGTGGCGGAGGATAGGAGATTCGAACTCCTGAGGGGTTTCCCCCAACACGCTTTCCAAGCGTGCGCCCTAGGCCACTAGGCGAATCCTCCGTCGGTCAGCTTACCGGCGGATCGAGGTAGCCAGCGCTGCGGTCGGCCCCGATCAATCAGGGCGCAGCCGTGTCCGGTCCGCCACTAGACTGACTGCAGACCCCCCGCACGGCGCTTATCCCGCCAACTCCCCCAGGGCCGGAAGGCAGCAAGGGTACGCGGGCTCTGGTGGGTGTGCGGGGGGTCGTTACCTTCCCGGCGAGGATGAGGTCATGGCAGCCGACGTGCCCGGCACCGCCCCCGAGGACCAGGCCCGGCGCAACGGGCCACCAGCGCGGCTAGCGTTGTATCGCAGGTACCGGCCCGCGACCTTTGCTGAAGTCAAAGGCCAAGATCACGTAACGGAACCGCTCCGCCAGGCCCTTCGTAACGGCCGGGTCAACCATGCGTATCTCTTCAGCGGGCCGAGGGGGTGCGGGAAGACGACGAGCGCGCGGATCCTGGCGCGCTCGCTCAACTGCATAGAGGGGCCCACTCCCGATCCGTGCGGGAAGTGTGAGTCCTGTATCGCCCTCGCCCCCGACGGCCCGGGCAGCCTCGACGTGATCGAGATCGATGCGGCCTCGCATGGCGGTGTCGACGACGCGCGGGACCTGCGCGAGCGGGCCTTCTACTCCCCGGTATCCGGGCGATTCAAGATCTACATCATTGACGAAGCTCACATGGTGACGCGGGAGGGGTTCAACGCGCTGCTCAAGCTGGTTGAGGAGCCACCGCCGCACCTCAAGTTCGTCTTCGCCACGACCGAGCCAGAAAAAGTCCTGCCCACCATCAGGTCGAGGACTCATCACTATCCGTTCCGGCTGGTGCCACCCGGGATACTCCGGGAACTCCTGGAGGAGATCCTGCGCGCCGAGGGCATCGGTTACGAGCCGGCGGTGCTGCCCCTGGTGGTGCGGGCGGGTGCGGGATCGGCGCGGGACTCGCTCTCGGTCCTTGACCAGTTGCTGGCCGGGTCCGGCGAGGATGGCCTGCGTTACGACGAGACCGTCGCCCTGCTCGGGTACACCGACGACAGCCTGCTTGACGAGGTCGCGGACGCGTTCGCGGCCGGGGACGGCGCGGCCGTGTTCCGCGCCGTCGATCGCGTCGTCGAGGGCGGGCACGATCCACGGCGCTTCGCCGCGGACCTGCTCGACCGGTTCCGTGACCTGATCGTTCTCGCGGCCGTCCCAGGGGCCGGGGAAACCGGGCTCCTTGACCTGCCCGCCGACCGGCTGGACCGGATGAGCGAGCAGGCCGGGCGGTTCGGGCAGGCCGAACTGGCCCGCGCGGCGCAGATCGTCAGCGAGGGCCTCATCCAGATGCGCGGGACGACGTCGCCGCGGCTGCTGCTGGAACTCGCCTGCGCCCAGGTGCTCCTCCCGGGCGCGAGTACGGGGGAGAAAGCGCTTCTGGCCAGGCTGGAGCGGCTGGAGCGCAGGCTTGAAGCGACTGGGCCAGGATCGGCTGGGCCAGGATCAGCCGGGCCAGGATCGGCCGGGCCAGCATCAGCCGGGCCAGCATCAGCCGGGCCGGGACCGGCCGGGCCAGGGTCGGCCGGGCCAGCATCAGCCGGGCCAGGACCGGCCAGAGCGGATGCCGCAGGGTCGGACGCCGCAGAGCCAGATGAGCGCCGTACAGCCCACGGGTCCGCCAGGTCGGGCGAGTCCCGTCAGCTGGCGGACTCCCGTCAGCCACCTCCGGACGCGGCGGTCGAGCCGCGCACCGCCGGGCGACCGTCGGCCGAGCCAGTGCACGAAGCCGCGGTGCGGGAGGACCCCCGGACTGCCGGAGGGCAGGCCGCCGCTGGCTCCCCGCCGGTCGGCGGACGGGCGGATTACGAGTCGGTCAGCCAGCGCTGGCCGGAGATCCTCGAGGCCGTCAAGCGCGAGCGCCGGGTGGCTTGGATGTTGCTCAGCAACGCCGCCGTGCACACGGTGGAGGACGGCGTCCTCACCATCCGGTTTGCCAGGGAAGGCGACGTCAAGGGTTTTTCCAGCAGCGGCTGCGATCGGGACCTGGGCCGGGTCCTGGCCACCTCGTTCGGTCTCAAACTCCAGGTCAGAGCGCTTTTCGGCACTCAGCTCGGGGGGGTGTCGGCGAGTCCCCTCGCGGCGGACCGGGCGCCGCACCCGCAGGTGTCCTCGGCCCCGGCTGACCCCGCCCCGGCTGACCCCGCCCCGGCTGACCCCGCGCAGGCTGGTCCCGCGCGGTCGGGTCCCGCGCAGCCCGACCCGGCGCAACCTGACCCGGCGCGGTCTGACGCCGGACAGTCCGAGCCGGTAGACCGCGGCAGGATACACGCCGGCCCCGGCCAGCCAGGTCCGGCGCGCCCTGGCCCGGCGGCCGCGGACTTGGCGCCCGCGGACCGAGCGCACGTGGACCAATCGCCCGGTGGCCCGGCGGCCAGCAAAGAGGACCTGACTGGCATGGACCTCATCAAGCGCGAACTCGGCGGCAGGATCATTGCCGAGATCGACGAAGCCTAGCCAATGCCCAGTCACGTCGGTCAGTCGCCAGAGACGGTCAAGTCGTCGGCGGGAGCCCGTCATGGCCAGAACCGGGTCGGCCCACCGGATGGGGCGTGCCACGCCGTGGATACTCGTTATCGGTGAACTTTTTTGCCCCGTGCGTGCGGGGCAAAAAAGTTCACCAATCCCTGTTTTCCACAGTCGGCCGTAGATGAGTCGCGGGTACGCCGCGCCATGGCACCCGATGGCGCCGACAGGCCGTAGGCTCGATGCGACAGAGTGATACGAGCCGATCGTTCCGAGTGGGGGCGCAGTGGACCCTGGCGGCCAGATGGACATGCAACAATTGCTCGCCGCGGCGCAGCAGATGCAGGACCAGCTGATGAGCGCGCAACAAGAGCTGGCCGATGCCGAGGTCGAAGGGACCGCCGGCGGCGGGCTGGTGAAGGCCCGGGTCAACGGGCAGGGCGATCTGGTGGACCTCACGATCAGCCCGGCCGCCATCGATACCGAAGACCCGGCCGAGACCGCGGAGACGATCGCCGACCTGGTGCTCGCGGCTGTCCGAGACGCCTACCACGCCGCGGCGGAGCTGCAGCAGGAGAAGATGGGGCCGCTCGCGGCCGGCCTCGGCAGCCTCGGCGGGTCCGGGCCGTCAGACCTGCCCGGCCTGCCTGGCCTGCCGGGATTCCCGGGGCCGGGAGACAGCCCGGGCCGCGCGCCCGGCGGCGGCTGAGGGTCAGGTCCTGACGTGTACGAAGGGGTTGTCCAGAGCCTCATCGACGAGCTCGGCCGGCTGCCGGGCGTGGGGCCCAAGGGCGCGCAACGGATCGCGTTCTACCTGCTTGCGACCGACGCCACGGACGTGCGCCGCCTCGCGTCCATCCTGGTCGAGGTCACTGAGCGAGTGCGGTTCTGCCGGATCTGCGGCAACGTGGCCGAGGAGGACGAATGCCGCATCTGCCGCGACCCACGCCGCGATCAGTCGGTGATCTGCGTCGTCGAGGAACCCAAGGATGTCGCGGCGATTGAGAAGATCCGTGAATTCCGCGGCCGCTACCATGTTCTGGGCGGGGCGATCAGCCCGATCGACGGGATCGGTCCCGAGGATTTGCGGACTAGAGAGCTTATGGCACGGCTGGCGGATGGCGGCGTCACCGAAGTGATCCTCGCGACCAACCCCAACCTCGAAGGTGAGGCGACTGCGACGTACCTGGCCCGCCTGCTCAAGCCCCTGGGGCTCCGGGTAACCCGCCCGGCCAGCGGGCTCCCCGTGGGCGGCGACCTGGAGTACGCCGACGAAGTCACCCTCGGCCGCGCGTTCGAAGGACGGAGGCTCCTTGATGTCTAGGGCTGGTCCCGCTGACGGATGGAGCCCGCTGGCCGACCGGATCGCCGTCCAGGCGCGGGATTTCCTGGACGGTGTCGCCGCGCTGGCCCGTGGCGAAGGCGGCGAGGAGACCGTCCCGGTGCTCCTGCTCGAGGTATCCCAGATCCTGCTCGCCGGGGCGCAGCTGGGCGCGAGCAAGGACGTGATCCTGCCCGATAACTGGGAGCCGGACGTGGGCGCAGACCCCGACTTGGACCTGCTCCGGTCGGGGCTGGCCCGGCGCCTGGTCGACTGCGACGACTATGCCGAGCTCTTCGACCCCTATGCCGATACCCGGCTCACCTCGTTCCGGCTGTCGGACGACCTCGCGGCGGTCGCGGCGGACCTGATCCACGGGCTCCAGCATTACGAGGCCGGGCGCTCGCTTGAGGCCCTCTGGTGGTGGCAGTACTCCTACGTGAACCACTGGGGAACTCATGGCACGGCGGCGCTCCGGGCACTGCACGCCGTCCTGGCCCATGCCATGCTCGACGTGGCCGAGGAGAGCACCCAGTCGTGACGTGCCCGGCGGACTGCGGACGGCGGCCAGCCGCCAGGTAAGCCCGGGGGAAATCCTGAGGGCGTCCGCTCCCCGGGTAGGTACACTCAACCCGCCAGCAGCCAGACCGGGAGGAGCGGCGCGCCCGTGGCGCTTGTCGTCCAGAAGTACGGTGGATCCTCGGTGGCCGACGCCGACGGCATCAAGCGAGTGGCCCAGCGCATCGTCGCCACCCGCAAGGCCGGCCATTCGGTGGTCGTGGTGGTGTCGGCCATGGGTGACACCACCGACGAGCTGCACGACCTGGCCCGGCAGGTCAGCCCGCTCCCGCCGGGCCGTGAGCTCGACATGCTGCTGACCGCGGGCGAGCGGATCGCCATGGCGCTGCTGGCCATGGCGATCGCCAACCTCGGTCTCAAGGCTCGCTCGTTCACCGGTTCTCAGGCCGGCGTGATCACCGATTCAGCACACGGCCGGGCGCGGATCATCGACGTCACGCCGGGCCGGATCTCCGGTGCGCTCACCGACGGGGCAATCCCGATCGTCGCAGGCTTCCAGGGCGTATCGCAGAGCGGCAAGGACATCACCACCCTGGGCCGGGGCGGCTCCGACACCACGGCCGTCGCACTCGCCGCGGCGCTGAAGGCCGACGTCTGCGAGATCTACACCGACGTGGACGGCGTGTTCACCGCCGATCCGCGGATCGTGCCGACCGCGCGGCGTATCCCCTGGATCAGCTATGAAGAGATGATGGAGATGGCCGCGTGCGGGGCCAAGGTCCTGCAACTGCGCTGCGTGGAGTATGCGCGGCGGTACGGCATGCCGATCCATGTGCGGTCCTCCTTCAGCCAGCGCCAGGGAACCCGGATCACGGACGCGGCGCAACGCGGCGCAGAGGGAGCTGACATGGAACAGGCGATCATTTCCGGAGTGGCGCACGACCGGAGTGAAGCTAAGATCACGGTGGCGGGGGTCCCCGACCGGGTCGGCGAGGCGGCCAGGATCTTCCGGACCATCGCCGATGCCGGGATCAACATCGACATGATCGTGCAGAACATCTCCGCGGCCACCACGGGTCTCACGGACATCTCGTTCACCCTGCCGCGCGCCGACGGCCAGGCCGCCATGGCAGCCCTGGGTGCGATCAAGCCAGTGGTCGGCTTCGAGTCGCTGCTCTACGACGACCGGATCGGGAAGGTCTCGCTGATCGGTGCGGGGATGCGGTCCCATCCGGGCGTGAGCGCCACGTTCTTCGGCGCGCTCGCCGATGCCGGGGTGAACATCGAGATGATCTCCACCTCGGAGATCCGGATCTCCGTGGTGGTGGACGAGAACGAGGTGGACGTGGCGGTTGGCGCGGCGCACCGGGCCTTCAACCTGGAGGCGGACGAGGTCGAGGCCGTCGTGTACGGGGGGACCGGCCGTTGAGCGCGAAGCCGACGCTGGCCGTGGTGGGCGCGACCGGGGCGGTCGGCAGCGTCATGCTCGACCTGCTGTCCACCCGGGATGACGTGTGGGGCGAGATCCGGCTGGTCGCCTCGCCGCGCTCCGCCGGCCGGCGGCTGCGGGTGCGGGGCGTCAGCACTGAGGTCGTCGCCTTGGCCACTGACGTTTTCGATGGTGTCGACGTGGCCATGTTCGACGTCCCTGACGAGGTGTCCGCGGAATGGGCCCCGGTCGCGGCTGGCCGCGGGGCGGTGGTCGTGGACAACTCGGGCGCGTTCCGCATGGACCCGCAGGTCCCGCTGGTGGTGCCCGAGGTCAACCCCGGCGACGTGGCCAGGCGGCCCAGGGGCATCATCGCGAACCCGAACTGCACCACACTCTCGCTCATCGTCGCGGTGGCCGCCCTGCACCGCGTGTTCGGCCTGCGTGAGATGGTCGTCGCCTCCTATCAGGCGGCATCAGGAGTCGGCCAGGCCGGGATCGACGCGCTGTACGCCCAGATGGACAAGACCGCGGGATCCCGTGCGCTCGGCCAGCGGGCCGGCGACCTGCGGGCCGCGATCGGCGACTTCGGGCCGTTCCCCGCCCCGCTCGCGCTCAACGTCGTGCCCTGGGCGGGCTCGGTCAAGGACGACGGCTGGTCGTCTGAGGAGCTCAAGGTCCGCAACGAGTCGAGAAAGATCCTGGGCATGCCAGACCTGAAGGTCTCCGCGACCTGCGTCCGGGTTCCGGTCGTCACCGTGCACTCGGTGGCCGTGCACGCGGTGTTCGCCCGCGAGGTCACCAGGGAAGGCGCACAGCGGGCGCTGAGCGAGGCACCAGGCGTGGTGCTGAACGACGACCCGGAGCACGCGGAGTTCCCGACACCGGCCGATGTGGTGGGCACCGACCCGACCTGGGTGGGCAGGGTACGCCGGGCGCTCGATGACCCGAACGCCATTGACCTGTTCGTCTGTGGCGATAACCTGCGCAAGGGCGCGGCGCTGAACACGGCGCAGATAGCCGAACTGGTCGCCGTGGAGTTCGCGGCGAGCTGAGCCAGCTGGCCGAGCCGGGAGGCCGCGATGTCGGACGCCACGGGCGTGCCGCGGACCACATCGGATTCCGTGCTCTTCACGACGTACAACGTCCTCGACCTGTTCGCCGACACCTCCGCCCGCGGGCGGGCCCACTATGACGAGATCGTGGAGGCGATCCGCGCCCTTGGCACCGACGTCATCGCCATCCAGGAGATCCGCGCGCCCAACGAGGCCGTGGCCCGGCAGCGGCTCCTGCAGCTTGGCGATGACCTGGAGATGGACTGCCAGGTCCCGGGTCGGGAGTTCGGCTACGCGTCCCCGGCGATAGGAGTGGGGTCGCATGGTTACCACGTCGGCCTGCTGTGGCGTCCGGGCATCGAGCCGGTGCCTGGCTCATTCGACCACCGCAACCATGATTTCTGGCACTCGCTGGCTTCGGTAGCGCTCGACCTCGGAGGCCGCGCGGTGCGTCATGCCGTTTACCACGCACCGCCGTTTGGCCGGAAAATGCGATTTGATCAGAACGAATTGATTGTCGCATTTCTCGCTCGGCCGGCCGGGGGGCCGCCGACGCTGGTCGGGGCGGACTGGAATGGTGAGAGCGCGGACCGGGTGCAGGATGAGAGCACCAGGGAATGGCTGCTGTACGAACCGGGCGACCCTTATGCCGCCGCGGAGTGGTTCGAGGACATGGTGTACCAGTGTGAGTGGGACTACGACTCCACGGGCCGCCGGCGGCACTGGGTCGACCGGAGCGCGGGAGAGGTCCTGTGGGCTGGGGGCCTGCACGACGCGGCCGCGGTCCTGCGCTCGCCGTGGCAGCCGACCACGGGCCATCATCCAGACGATGAGCATGGCGTACACGGGGTCCGGCGCCGCATCGACGCGATCCGGGTGACCAGCCCGGTGCTGGGTGCGCTGCGCGCACACCATGTCACGGACACGGAGTTGACCAGGCGGGCCTCGGACCACCTCCCCGTGACGGTGGACTACGTCCCGTCGGCCATCACGGTGGCCCAGTCAGTCACCTCGGCCGATCCTAGTCGAAGCGATCATTAGGCCCGGTCCGCTGCCCGCGTCGGGCCGTTACCCCCCGCTGACGTGCGGAGATGGCCGTCAGCACCACTTTCTATATCGTTTCGTTGCGTAACCGGAATCGAGCGCGATAGCATTCGTATCGGCCCGGTGGAGAAGCGGGATCTCCCGGGAGTGGCAATGTTGCCCTCGTGCAGCTATTTCACGGTAATGGTAAGTGAGCGGTGGAATTGCTTCCCCCGGGAGGGAATGGTGTCAGCGAAGGGTGGCCGGTCACCCGGGCCTTCACGTGGTTTTTGGCCGCGTAGGGGTCCCACGTACCAGGACGCGCGGGTCGCGCGATCCAGGTCTTGGATGCCTGTTGCGTTTCTGCTGTTCATGGTGGCGGCTATCGTTGTCGCGGCAGTGGGTTCGACAAGAGTCGGCCGGGTTATCGGCACGGCCGCCGGGCATTTTCTGTTGTACTACGCAGGGGTATTCACGCTCATCTCGCTCACCGCCGCGGTCGGGATCGGCCTGGTCGCAACCGACCGCATCATCATGTCGCCCGACAGCCGGGTCACAGCTCAGGCGGTGCACCGGGCGGTTTCGTTCGGCGCCGTGTCCTTTCTCGCTATTCACATCACCACCGAGATTCTCGCCCGGCGCTCACATGCGGTGGACGCCGTGCTGCCCTTCCTGGATCACAAGCGCACGTTCTACCTCGGCCTGGGCACCCTCGCCTCCGACGTGCTGGTGTTCATCGCGGTGACCGGGATCCTGCGCAGGAGGTTCGCGGAGACGTCCCCGCCGTGGGTATGGCGGCTGATACACGCCATGGCTTATGTGGCCTGGCCGATGGGGATCTGGCACGGCCTGCTCTCCGGCCGTCACAGCAAGCCCTACGTGGACTGGAGCTACGGAGCCCTCGTGGCCGCGGTCGGCGTCGCCCTGCTGGTGAGGTTCGTCGCGAAAGACCGCTCCGGGCAGACAGCCGGCCAGCCGGTCCCGGAGCGCCTGGCCTCGGCGTGGCCGCCAGCCGCCGGGGCAGCTGCCCTGGGTCAGGCCGGCTTCGGGACCGGGCACCTGGCCATCTCGTCCGGCGCAGTCCCGGTCGGCCGGCCGCAGCAGCTAGCGCTGCCTGCCGGCACTGGCACCCAGGTGACGGCCAACCTGCCCGCCGACGGCGGCCAGGTCGTCGATCGTGTGCAGTTCGGCCACGATGAGACAGCTGCAGACTTCGCCTACGACGACTCGCGCGGGCAGTACCGCCAGGATGACCCGAGTGAGTACATCCGCCAGGATGACCCGAGTGAGTACATCCGCCAGGATGACCCGCGCGGGCAGTACCGCCAGGACGATCCGCGTGAGTACTTCCATCAGGATGACCCGCGCGGGCAGTACCGCCAGGACGACCCGCGTGAGCGCTTCCGCCAGGACGAAGCACCGGCATTCGACAACGACTCCGCCGATTATGAAGAGACCGGACCGCTGCCGGCCGTGCCGTACTCCCGCTATGGGACTCGTTCGTGAATGACCTCCCCGTCCCGGAGGCCATGCGGATAGGCCGCGCCCGCCTCACCGCCGGCCTTGACCGGTACGCCAGCATCGATCTGCCCACTCACCAGGAGATCTTCGGCCCAATGCGCCGGATGACCGCCCGGCAATTGGTCGAGATGGCGGAGAGCGTCGATCTGCGCGGCCGCGGAGGTGCGGCGTTCCCGGTCGGCCGCAAGATGCGGGCGGTCATGCAGACGGCCGCCTCGCGCAAGCTCAGGCCGGTGGTCCTGGTCAACGGCACCGAGGGCGAGCCGGGCAGCGCCAAGGACAAGATGCTGCTGCTCAGATCGCCCTACCTGGTCCTGGGGGGTGCCCTGCTCACGGCCCGGGCGCTGAGTGCCAGGGAGATCGTCATCGGGGTGACCGGGGGCGGCCGGGTGGCCAAGTCGATCGTTGCCGCGGCCAAAGCGGAGCCAGACCTAAGGAAGATCCTCCGGATAGTCGAGGTGCCCGACAGGTTTGTATCGGGTGAGGGCGGTGCCCTGGTCAACGCCGTCAATGGCAAGGTCGCGCTGCCGCCGGGCCGTAAGCGGCGGGCCAGCGACATGGGCGTGGACCAGCTACCCACGTACCTGTCGAATGCGGAGACGTTCGCTCAGCTTGCGGTGCTCGCCATGCTCGGCACGGAGGGTTATGCCTCGGATGGGACGGCCGAGGAACCCGGCACTGTGCTGCTGACGGTCGGCGGGTCGGCCGGCCGCCCTGCGGTGGTGGAAGTCCCGATCGGCGTGCCGCTCGGCAACGTCCTGGACATCTGCGAGGCCACAGCGCATGAGGGTGTGCTGGTCGGCGGTTACCACGGGATGTGGCTCCCAGCGGAGATCGCTGATGAGGTGCCGGTCTCCCGGGCTGGCCTGGATGCCGCTGGCGGGGCGCTCGGCGCCGGCATCGTGCTCCCGCTTGGCGCGGGCACCTGCCCCCTGGGTGAAGTGGCCCGGATCGTGCGCTACCTGGCCAAGGAATCGTCCGGCCAGTGCGGTCCGTGCAAGCTCGGCCTGCCCGGCATCGCGCGCTCGATGAGCGCGCTCGCGGACGGCTCAGGAGGAATGGACGCGCTGGACGCTGCGCGCCGTGCCGCCTCGGTGGTTCGCGGCCGCG
>WNFE01000097.1_pt1 | contig 55346 bp, 63 predicted proteins | sample 5400451 | NCBI WGS metagenome assembly WNFE01 (sample SAMN13153344, study PRJNA577476) | soil metagenome | isolation source: 200 cm saprolite under Douglas fir tree site 2 hole 2 | place: USA:California | collected 2015-04-18
TGGCGCTGACGCCGCCCGGCGCCCGCGCCCTGGTCGAGGGGGGGCACCGCGTGGTGGTCGAGCGCGGCGCCGGCCTCGGCAGCAGCATCCGCGACGAGGAGTACACGCGCGAGGGGGCGACGCTCGCGTCGGTCGATGAGGTGTGGAAGCAGGCCGGGCTGATCCTCAAGGTGAAGGAGCCACTGCCGGAGGAGTACCCCCGGATGCGCCCGGGCCAGATCCTCTTCACCTACCTGCACCTGGCGCCGGCGCCCGAGCTGGCGCGGGCCCTCCAGGCCGCCCAGGTCATCGCGATCGCCTACGAGACGGTGCAGCGCCCCGACGGCACGCTGCCCCTGCTGGCGCCGATGAGCGAGGTGGCCGGACGCCTGTCGGTACAGGAGGGCGCGTTCTTCCTCACCAAAGCGCGCGGCGGTCGCGGCATCCTGCTGGCCGGGGTCCCCGGCGTGCCGCCCGGCAATATCGTGGTGCTGGGCGCGGGCACCGTCGGCGTCAACGCCGCGCGCATCGCCCTGGGCCTGGGCGCCGACGTCTCGATCCTCGACATCAATCTCGATCGCCTGCGCGCGGTGGACGATCTCTTCCACGGCCGCGTCATCACGCTCGTATCCAACAGCTTCAACATCAGCCAGGTGCTGCGCCGGGCCGACCTCCTGGTCGGCGCCGTGCTCGTCACCGGCGCCCGGGCCCCGGTGCTGGTCACCAAGGAGATGGTGGCCTCCATGAAGGAGGGCTCGGTGATCGTGGACGTGGCGGTGGACCAGGGCGGCACCGTGGAGACGATCCGTCCGACCACCCTGCTCGACCCGACCTATCTCGTCTCCGGCGTCGTCCACTACGGCGTGGCCAACATGCCGGCGCTGGTGCCGCGCACGTCCACCTTCGCGCTGAACAACGCGACGCTGCCCTACGTGCTCGAGCTGGCCGGCAAGGGCCTGGCCGCGGCCGTCCGCGACAACGCGCCGCTCGCGAAGGGCGTCAATATCTGGCGCGGGCGGATCGTGCACCCGGCGGTGGCGGAAGCGCTCGGGGAGCCGGCGACGGAGCTTCAGACCCTACTCGAGAGGAGCTGACCCCGTTGAGCGCGATGACCACCAGGAACTCGCTCAAGCCGAAGCCGACCAGCTGGGTCACGCTACCGCTGGTGGGGGCGTCGTCACGGCTTGCGCATCGGCGATGAGACCCGCGGGAGAGCCTAGCAGAGCCCAGGCCGAAGGCGTCTCGAATATGACCGCCTGACCTGCGGCGGACGGGCTATTCCTGAGCTCGCGCTTGCCGCTCCGGGAAGTCGTCCTGCATGGCGAGGCTGTTGGCCGGCGTGAGCTCCAGAGCCTTTATCTCACTCGGCTTGAGCTCGACCCGGAGACGCCAGATGGGCTGGCCGGCCACGCGATCGATGAGCTTGTACGGACCCGGGACGACATCCGGGAACTTGAAGTTCCCCTCCTCGTCGGTCCTCAGGTGGTAACGCTCTTTCTGAGTCGGGCTCTCCGGAACCTGAGTCGGGCTCTCCGGAACCAGGAAGAGCTGCAAGCGAGCCATCGGCTTGGGCGCCTGCCCCGCTTCGGCAAAGATGGCTCGGCCTTCGAGGCTGGCATTGCCGGCCTGCCGCTCCTCGCCGGATCGGCTCGAGGCTGGCGTGCCGAGACTCGTGGACGGCAGCGCGCCAGCCCTGATGAGCCATTGCCGGGCCGCCGCGACCTCGGGAGCGGTCTGGGGCCCGTACTGCACCACCCATCTGAATTCCCGAACCGCGTCGTCCCGGCGATCGAGGTGCGAGCTGGCCACACCGAGCCCGTAGTGGAGGCCCACCTTGCCCGGCGCGTCGGCGAGCGCCTGCCGGTACAGCTCGAGGGCATCCGTGTAGCGACCTCCGGCGAGCGCGCGGGCGGCCATTGCCGCGGGATCCTCGGGCGCCGACGATTGCACCGGCCGCGACGGAGACTGACACCCGGCCAGGAGCGCGAGAAGGCCGATCAACACGTACGCCTTGGGAGGCGTCATGAAGATCCCGAGACCTCCTTGTAGGTGCCGGGCTGGACGGTGAAGCCCTGCGGCATCTGGCCGCCCGGGTTGGTCGCGTAGCCGCAGTTGTAGACGATGCTCGAATTGCCGCCCGTGTACGTGTCGATGGTCGTCGACGAGATATCCCGGATGTTCTGGCTCATCACCGCGCCCTCGATCAGGCCGGTGCCGGTGCCCATGTAGATCAAGTCGTTCACCGCGTAGACCATCCCCCGCGCGTGGAAGTCGCCGCTGATTGACAGCGTACCCGCGACGATGATCATGCCGCGGAAGATCCCGCTCGGGTCGGCCGGCGAATTACCGTGGATAGACACGCTGGCCAAGTCCGAAGTGGCAGTGGTGTTCGCCCCGTTCACGTCGACATTCAGACCGCTCACCGTGTCAACGAAGATGATGCCGTTCGGCAGCTGGTTGCCCGCGTTGAAGGTCAAGCTGCTAACACCGGCGCCCGAATAGTAGGTCCCGGCGGCCTTCGCCATGGCTTTGAGGCTGTTCAGGTCCTGGTTCTTGAGGATGAACGGGGCGAACGCGGAAGTGGGCACGTTCTGCTTCACGTCGGTGATGCCGCTCGCCGCCGACTGGTTCTTAGTATTATTCCCATCGGCGCCGTAGACGTCCCCCGAGCCCCCGACGGCCGTGAACCCTACGCTCCACGTGCCGTCCTTGGCACCGCAGCTCTGATCAGGACGCGAGTCGATGTTCGTGTTACCGGTGATGTTGATCTGGCCCTGCACCGTCAGGGAGGCCGGCGGGGGGTTCCCGCTGAAGATAAACTGGGAGACCGTTGCCTGGATCTTCTGACGCGCCGCCTTGGGCGTGTTCGTCGGGACCCAGCCCACCGTGGTGACGTTCCTCTCGTTCAGGTTGGTTCCCGGGGTGACCGTCACGCGCGCCACGCCGATCTGCGTCCCGCTGCTGTTCGAGATCGGGATGTCGGTGCTGCCGTCGTAAGGGGAGGGCACCGTCCCCGGCAGCGGGCTGGGCAGGCCGTTGGCGTCGGTCGGGTTATTGAGCGCCCAGATGGCCTGCTCCAGGCCGGATTCGGCGACGGCGCGGGCCTGGGCCACCATCTTCTGGTTGGTGGCGATCAGGGGCTCGGACGTCGCCAGCAAGGCGAACGAGATGACCAGGGTCGAGAGGATGAGGAGTGCCAGCAGCGACATCGGGAGAGCGATGCCCCGCTGATCTCGCAACATCCCGACGTTCAGGTGGAGGCCGCGCATGTGTATCTCCTTGTCCTACGGAATGTTTCTCAGCCGCACCAGGGATTCCATGGTGGCGTGCTGATTGGCCGGCGAGCCGGCCCCTGCGTAATCCTCGGTCCCGGTGACCAACTGGAGCCGGACGAGCTTGACGCTCGCGGGCACCGTGGTCGTCGTGCCGGTATTGGTCGCGCCGTTCCAGGCCGAGTAGTAGTTCATCGTCAGCGTCTGCACGCCTCCGATGAGCGGAGTCGTGTTACGACAGAGCGTCGCCCCTCCACTGACGGTGCAGGACGTCCCCGAGAGCCAGTAACGGACTGGGACGATATCGGCGGCGAGGCAGGGCGTCGTCGGGGTCGGGTAGGGATTCTGGCAGGTCATAAAAGTCAGATCCGTAGGGCCGCCGAGCGTTGTGACGGAATCGGCCGAACGGAGGTCGCGAACCATCAGTTCAAGCGCGGCGCGGTTGTTCTGCTGCACCTCGACCCGGTGGGAGCCGAAGAGATACGCCTGCTGGCCCTGCATCTGGATCAGCACCACCCCGGCCAGGATCATGCCGAGGACCGTAGCCACCACGAGCAGTTCGCTCAGGGTGAACCCTCTTTGATCCCTGAGTACGGCGCGAAGCTGACTCATCGCTGGGCGATCTCCATGTTGACGGCCACGGAGCGTGAGCCGGAGACCGCGCTCGTCCCCGTGGCACTCATTGGCCGGTAGGTCACCGTCACCGTGACCCTGCGGAGCCCATAAGTGCCGGTGATCGCCCCGGTAACGCCACAGACCGTGGTGGAGGCGACAGAATCCGTTATGCGAACCTGGCGAGTGTAGGCCGCGTAGGGCGCGGCGATCGCATTCTCGTCGGCAAACATGGTGGTGCCGCCCGAAGTCGGAGCCGCCGTCGAAGATGCGGAGACGCCAAGGGTGTCCACCGTTGCCGGGCACGTGGCCAACCACTGCGCGTTCCGGACCTGCTCGAGACGCTGGTTGGCGAGGAAGGTTGCCGTGGAGGTCTGGCTACCGTCCTGGATCGCGTAGGTGGAGAGCGGAATGGCCGACAGCAGAGCCAGGAGCCCGATCGTGATGATCGGCAGCGCGACCAGCACTTCGGCCAGCGTCATGCCGCGCTGATTGGAGACCAGTCGTCGCATCTGAGGGCTCCTCGTCACGGGATCGTGATCCGGCCAGAGGCCGCCACCGACACGGTCAGAGTGGCGTTGGTCTGGGTATTGGTTAGGGTATAGACGGCCACCGGCGAGGCGGACCCGATGTAATTGAAGACGGGACTGGCACTGGCGGTCGCCGTGATGCCCGTAGGGAGCTTGATATTGCCCGCGGCGTCGGTCCCGGCTCCCACCCACGCCAGACCCGCGCAGGTGCTGAGCGCATACGTCATCTGGGTGGCGTTGGCGCCCGGCAGCTTGACGCACACGTTCCCGTTCTCCTTGATGGCGAGTTCGCGGGCCTGGTTGATCAGGGTCACGAGCTGCTGCGCGCCCGACTTCAGCGTGGCCGCCTGGTTGTAGCGGAGGAAAGACGGGACCGCCATCACGGCGAGGATGCCTATGACCGCGATGACGATGATCAGCTCGGCGAGGGTAAACCCTGCCGCCATGTCCGACCTGTCGACCCGATGGGCTCTGTTCCTCGTCACGATTGCCGGCCGCTCCTTAGCTGCTGTCGAAATGCTGCGCTGGTAGACAAGGGCAAGTTCAGTGCCAGCGCCAGGTCATTCGTAGCCGGGCCGCCGTCGACCGTTTTCGCTTGCGTTGGCAGCCACTTGCGACACGGGCTAAACAAGTGCCGGCCTACCTACCGCGCCCAGAGTGTCACGATTAGAGACAAAACGTGGCAGCGCTGACGGGCGGCCAGCCGCGCCCGCCGGGAGCGCGGTCAGCGGCCGACGCCGAGATAGGTGGCGGTGACCTGCTCGTCGGCGCGAAGCGACTCCGGCGTGCCTTCGAACACGATGGTCCCGTGGTCGATGACGTAGACGCGGTCGGCGAGCCCGAGCGCCATCTCCGCGTTCTGCTCGACCAGCAGCATGCTGACGCGCTCGCGCTTGAGCTCGCGCACCGTCCCCATGACCGCCTCCACCACGAGCGGCGCCAGCCCCTGCGACGGCTCGTCCAGCAGGAGCAGCTCCGGGCCGGTCAGCAGGGCGCGGGCGATGGCCAGCATCTGCTGCTCACCGCCCGAGAGGAACCGGCCCTTGCGGTCCAGGACCTCGCGGAGCTTCGGGAAGCGCTCGAGCACGCTCTCCATCGGCCAGCGGGAGCCGGGCCGGCGCGCGATCTCGAGATTTTCGCGCGCGGTGAGGTAGGAGAAGATGCCCCGCGTCTCGGGCACCAGCGCGATGCCGAGCTGGGAGATCGCATGCGGCGGGAGGCTCGCGATATTGCCTCCCTTGTAGGTGATCTCACCGCTTCGGGGCGGGGTGAGGCCGGTGATGGAGCGGAGCGTGGTGGTCTTGCCCGCGCCGTTACGCCCCAGGAGAGCCACGACCTCGCCTTCGCCGACCCGGAGCGAGAGGCCATGGAGGATGTGCCCGAGCCCGTAGTAGGTGTCGATGCCGCGGACCTCGAGGATCACGGCGCCGCGATGCCCCCCAGGTAGGCGCGGCGCACGTCGGCGTTCCGGCGGATCTCGTCCGGGGTGCCCTCCGCGATCACGCGGCCGAAGTGCATGACCGAGATGCGGTCCGACATGCTCATCACGACGTCGATCTTGTGCTCGATCAGGACGATCGTGTAGCGCCCCTTGAGCGCCTGCACCAGCGTCACCATCTTCCGCGTCTCGTCCGGCGACAGCCCCGCCGCCGGCTCGTCAAGCAGGAGCAGGCGCGGGGTCGCCGCCAGTGCGATGGCCAGCTCGAGCTGGCGCTGCTCGCCGTGGGAGATCGCGCGGGCGGGCAGGCCGGCCTTCTCGCCCAGCCCCACCTCGCCCAGCACGTCCAGGGCCCGGCGGCTGAGCTCTGGATAGCGGTCGGCCCGGCGCCACGCCAGTCCCCGCCAGGACGCCTGCCGGGCGAAAGCGGCCAGCCAGACATTGTCCAGGATGGAGAGCACGGGGAAGATGCTGGTGCGCTGGAACGAGCGCGCGATGCCCAGGTGGGCGATGCGGTGGGGCGGCGTCCCCGCGATGTCGCGCCCGGCGAAGATGATCCGGCCCGAGCTGGGCGCGTGCTGGCCGGTCAGCAGATTGAAGAACGTGGTCTTGCCCGCCCCGTTGGGCCCGATGACCGAATGCAGCGACCCCTCCTCGACCTCGAGCGTGACCTCGTTGACCGCGGTCAGGGCCCCGAACGCCTTCGTGAGACGCTCGGTCCTAACGAGGGGCATCGATCCGCACGCGGGCGGGCGCCCGGCGCGCCGCGCGCCACGCCCAGAAGCGCGCCCACGCCTCGACCACTCCGCCCCGGAAGAACAGCACGACGATCACGAAGGCGACGCCGAGCAGGAGCGGCCAGCGCGCCCACATGGCGCTCACCGACTCCGACAGCCAGATGAAGACGAACGAGCCGATCACGGGCCCGTAGAGGGAGCCGGAGCCGCCGATGAGGGTGGCGAAGACCACGTTGCCGGAGAACACGAAGCCGATCGCCTCCAGCGGCACGATGCCGAACAGCATGGCGTAGAGCACGCCGGCCAGGCCCGAGAAGGCCCCGCCCACCACGAAGGCGACCAGCTTCATGCGCGGGACGTCGTAGCCGAGGGCCTCCGCCCGCAGCTCGTTCTCGCGGATGGCCTGCAGGATCTTGCCGAGCGGCGACTCGACGATGCGCTTCATGATCCAGAGCGAGACGAGGAAAAGCATCGCGACCGCCGCGTAGTAGGCGAGCGGCCCGTGGATGTCGAGCCCGAGGACGCTCGGGCGCGGGATGCCGGGCATGCCGTCCTCGCCCCCGGTCACCGTCGTCCACTGGTAGGCGGTGAAGAAGAACATCTGGTTCAACGCGAAGGTCAGCATGATGAAGTAGAGGCCGGAGCGCTGCACGCAAAGGTAGCCCACCACCGCGGCCGAGGCGGCCCCCACCACGACCCCGATGCCCAAGGCCAGGAAGATGTTGATGCCGTAGTACTTCAGCAGGTAGCCGGCCACGTACGCGGCCGATCCGAAGAAGGTGGCCTGGCCGAAGGAGAGCAGCCCGGTGTAGCCCATGAGCAGGTTCAGACCGAGGCCGAAGATCGCGAAGATCCAGATCTCGGTGGCGATGGCGTGGCGGACGAAGACCGGCAGCAAGATGACCGCGGCCAGGATGGCGAGCCAGGCTTTCTGGCTCTGGCTGATGCTCATCGGATGCCGAAGAGGCCTTGGGGGCGCACCAGCAGGATGGCGGCCATGACCGCGAAGATGACCGCCACCGAGGCCTCCGGCCAGAACAGCGCCACCAGGCTCTGGGCCACGCCCACGAGCAGCCCGGCCACGATGGAGCCCAGCAGGTTGCCGAGCCCGGCGAGCGCCACCACCACGAAGGCGATGCCGAGCATGTCCACCCCCATCCACGGATTCAGCCCGCGGATCGGCGCGGTCAGGGCCCCCGCGAGCCCGGCCATGGCGCAGCCCAGCGCGAAGGCGGCGGTGAAGAGGCGGTGGATGTCGATGCCGAGGAGCGACACCATCTCCTTGTCCTCGATGCCCGCGCGCATGATGGCCCCGTAGCGCGTCTTCTCGAGGAAGAGCCAGGCCCCGAGCACGAGCAGCCCGGCCGCCACCATCACGAAGAGGCGGTACTTCGGGTAGAACGTGATACCGAGGTCGACACCGCCCCGCAGCACGGGCGGCGGGAGCTGGCTCATGCCCACCGGGCTCCAGATGATGATGATGCCCTCGGTCACGATGAGCGACAGGCCGAACGTCAGCAGCAGCTGGTAGTCGTGGCCGGCCTTGTAGAGCGGCCGGATCCCGACGTACTCGATCAGGACGCCGAGGAGCCCCACGCCCAGCGGGGCCAGCAGCAACGCCAGCCAGAAATTCCCGACGACCTGGATCACGGTGTAGAGCGAATAGGCGCCGAGGGCGAAGAGGGCGCCGTGGGCGAAGTTCGGGATATTGAGCACGCCCGTGATGATGGACAGGCCAATGCCCATCAGCGCGTAGAGCATGCCGGTGGCCAGGCCGTTCAAGACCTGGCTCACCAGCAGCGAGATCTTCACGCTTCGAGCGCCGACGAGGCTAGAGCGCTCCGATGTCCTTGCAGGCGGCGTACTCCGCGGGCAGCGGCGTCGAGCCCGTCGCGATGATGTCGGCGAAGTCCATCGGCCCCTTCATCGCTTCCTTCTTCTTGCAGCGCATGAAGAAGTACGGGCGCAGTGTCTGATGGGTCTTCGGGTCGACGCGCATACGGCCCACCAGGTCGTCCACCTCGAGGCCCTCGCAGGCTCGGATGACGTCCGGCACCTCGGTGGACTTCGCCTTGTCCATCGCGTGGAGCAGCATCCGCGTCATCCCGTAGGCCGCGGCCGGAGCGTAGCCGGGAGGGCTGCCGAACTTGGCCTGGTAGCTCTTCACGAACTCCCGCGCCACCGGGGCGTCGGCGGTGTAGTAGAAGTTCGAGCCGACCCAGATGTTCTCGCGGATCTCGGGGGCGAGCTGGACGAGCTCCTCCACGCCCGAGGACCACGTCATGATGAGCGGGATCTTCGGGGTGAGCCCGAAGTTGAAGATCTCGCGCGCGCCGGTGACCGCGTCGAGGCCGAAGTTGATCATGACGACGACGTCCGGCTTGTTGCCCGCCGCCTTGGTCACGTAGTTGGAAAACTCGCGCTCGCCGAGCGGGTGCCGGTCGGCGCCCACGAACTCGATCCCGTGCGTCTTGCCCACTTCCTTGATGTACTTCTCCACCGACCACCCGAAGGCATAGTCGGCCACCAGGAGGTGCCAGCGCTTGGCCTTGGGATTGGCCTGCATGAAGGTGTCCACGACCGTCTTGGCCGCGGTGTACGGGCTCGCCGCCCACTGGAACGAATAGCGGTGACAGCGCGCGCCCGAGATGTCCTCGGTGCCGCCGCTGAAGTAGTGGAAGACCTTCTTCCGCTTGGCCACCTCGGAGACGGCCAGCGCGACGCCCGAGGACCAGGGCCCGATGATGTACTTCACGCCGTCGGCGTCCACTGCCTCCTCGGCCCGGCGCGTGGCGCTGCCCGCCTTGGTCTCGTCGTCGCGGGTGATGTACTTGATGGTCTTGCCCTGGATCTTCATGCCGCGCTCGTCCAGCGCCAGCTTCATCCCACGATCGAGCACGGGGCCCACATCGGAGAACGCGCCGGTGAAGGACCAGAGGCCCAGCATGGGCACTTCCTTTGCCTGGGCCCGCAGCACGGCCGGAAAGCCGAGCCCCGCGGCCGCGGCGGCGGTGCCGCCCAGTTTCAGCACGTCCCGTCGAGTGAGTTCGCGCATGATCGATCCTCCGCGCTGGGGTGTGGGTCCGGTCCCGTTCCCGGGCTGGTCGCTGGAGGGAGAATCGGTCCGGGGCGGCTCGGTGTCAACCCCTCGCCGGGCGGAGCGCGCTAGGCCGACCGGGGCGGCGTGTGCTCGAACGGCAGCTTGGCGTAGCGCGCCTTCTCGACCTCGATCACGAGCGCCACCCGTCCCTCCGGATTGCGGAACGGGAACGGCTGGCCGGTGTACTTCCGCGACACCGGATCCATGATCGCGAGGTCGGCGTCGGGCCGGCGCTCGACGACCCGACCGCGAATCTGGGCTTCCATGTAGGGATCGTGGAAGTCCACGATGGACAGGGCCACGCGGGGATCCCGGCGGGTATTGCGCGCCTTCAGCGAGCCTTCCCCGGTGCAGATCAGGATCCGATCACCGTCGCGCCCCACCCAGACCGGGACGCTCTGCGGGGAGCCGTCCGGCATCAGGGTGGCGAGATGCGCGAAATTGGGGCGGTCCAGAAGCTGCTTGATCTCCTGGGACAGTGGCTGTGGCATGGGAGCCTCTCTTCAGGTTGTGGGTTCACGCCCATCATGCTCCTCTCTCACGCGGCCTGCGCCGTTCTCCGTCGCAGCAGCCAGAGGTAGAAGCCGAGCAGCAGCGCGCCGGCCAGGCCGAGCCCGACCGACTGCATCAGCCACATGCCGGTGACACCCCGGGGCGGCCCCCAGACCCCGCGAAAGGCGACCTGATAGCCACCGAAGAGGCCGACCCCCCAGAGCGCGAGCGCGTAGACCACGGTCGGCGCCACCGCGCGCTTGTGGGCGCGCAACACGAAGCCGACCGCGGTCTGCAATGCGTCGAAGACGTGAAAGGCGGCCAGATAGGGAATCAACGTCAGCGCCACCGCCGCCACCGCCGCATCGCTCGTGTACGTCCGGACGATGGGATGGCGCAGCGTCCACACCGCGAGCGCGAGCGACGCCCCCGTGATCACCGCGATCCGGATCCCGGTGGCCGCGGTCCGGTGCGTCCGCCCGGCGTCCTCCGCGCCGATCGCGTGGGCGGTGAGGGTGGCGGTCGCGACCGCGAGCGAGAGCGGCACCATGAAGCAGAGGGCCGCGAGATTCGCCGCGATCTGGTGGCCGGCCATCACGCTGGTGCCGAGGCGCGCCACCATCAGGGTGATGAAGGTGAAGGACGTCGCCTCGAGCGCGTAGGACAGGCCCATCGGGATCCCGAGCTGAACCTGCTCGCGGAGGACGGACCAGCGGGGCGCCTCCCCGCGGATCGTGAAGCGGCGGTAGAAGGGGTCGAGGCGCGTGTGCGCCCAGCCCGCCACGAAGAGCGCCCAGAAGACGATGGCCGAGGCGAGCGCGCCGCCCACCGCGCCCAGGCGGGGCAGCCCGAGTGCGCCGAAGATCAAGCCATAGCTCAGGACCACCTTCAGCGCGAGCCCCGCGACCTGCATCCGCATCACGACCTGGGGCCGCGCCACCGCGATGTTCAGCGCGGAGATCACCCGGAACATCAGCGAAGCGGGCAGGGCCACGCTGAGGACGCGCAGGTACCGCGTCACCAGGGCCTCGACGTCGGACGGAGCGTGGATCCACCCGAGCCATGGCTCCGGAAACGCGAGGAAGAGGCCGCCCGCGATGGAGAGCAGCAGCGCCAGCGGGCCCAAAAGGACAGCTCCTGCTCGGAAGCCTCCGTGACTTCCAGCGAGATCAGCTCGCCTTCTGAAGAGTCCCGGCGTCCGCGTTCTTCGGCCCGCCGCTGACCGCCTGACGATCAGCGGCAGCCGTCACGCGCCCCTCGGCCGGCGCTCCCAGGTACTCCGCGGCTAGGACTTGCGCGACGTCTGGGAAAAGAACGTACTGACCACCGGTTGAAGGCCTTTGCCACCGCACTGCGGACAGGCAGGAGCTATCTTGCCATGCTGGCTAATGGACAACGTCACCGCCATCGTCCGCCGGCAATTGTCACAGTAGTACTCGTAGACAGGCATACCTGACCCTCCCTGGCATCCTCGGTTAGTAGATCCCCGGCGAAGGTTTCTTGCGGATCTCGTCTGCCGTCGCGGTGGTGACCCGGTCGCGGTACGCGAGGCCGGTCGTCCATCTCACCTTGTAGCGGCCGTCGGCCAAGACGGCGATGACCTCACCTTCGACGTATTCATCGCTCCCGCGCAGGACGACGACATCACCCGCCCGGGGGCTCGGGCGGGGCGGTGTGGACATGGTCCGCATCACGGGCGCACCGACGCGGGGGCTTCGGCCACGACGTGGATGACACGCAGGCCGAACTTGCGCTCGGCCCGGTGCACCAGGTCCAGCTTCAGCCAGCGGGAGATGCCCGGCGGTAATGTACAGATGATGAGGGCATCGTAGCCGGGCCGCGCAAGCAGCTCGTCGGTGATCGCCTGGAGCGGATCTGGCGCCCCCACCGCCGTCCGGACGACGCGCGCCCGCGCTGTCTCTTCGAGTAGCGTCTTGGCGGCTTCGGCGCGCTGCCCAGCCACGTCCACCGTTTCGCCCTCCCACGTCGTTGGCACCCCGGGCGCTTCGGGCACGAGCACCGCGAACTCGGCGGCGGGGTCCTCCGCGACCAGCGTCCTCACTTTGCGCTGGAGGTCGGGGCTCAAAGCGGTCTGATGCGTGACGACGAGATACCTCGACATGTTCCCACCTCCGTCATGAATCTCGGCCGTCGATGGCCCTCCGCTGCATTTTCTACGGCATGGTCCACAGCAGGTAGGCAGTCATGGCCGTTCCCGCGAGGGCGGCGCCATAGCACAGGACGGCGATGAGCGCGGTCAAGTGCTTCAGCTGCAGCCCATCGTAGAGCGTGTAGCGAAAGCGATGAGCCCAATGGAAGAGCGGCAAGGAGATGAGCACGAGGAGGTAGAGCCGCGTCACCGGATGCGCCAGGAGACGGTGGAGGAGCTCGTAGCGAGGTGCCTCGAGCCATCCCAGAGGAAAGGCCAGGCCGGTCAGGAAGAAATGGACGGGCAAGAGGAGCGCGGCGACCGTCCCCCCGGCGCTGAACAGGAGCCACAAGAGCGGCGTGATCCGTTCCACCGTCTACCCGCGCAGCAGTATGAAGGCCACAGCCCCTGAGACCACGAGCCAGGCCGCGTAGTTCGAGCCGACGATAACGTAGTCGGGCACCCGCTTCCCCCGCAGCCGCACCACCATCGCCTTCGGGGTCAGATTGAACCAGGTGATGGCGTGGAAGATGACGAAGAGGAAGGCCACCGTATCGAGGGCGAGGAAGAGCGGCGTCTTCAGCCGGGCGAGGAACTGTCCATAGGCCTCGGGGCCCTGGGCCAGGGCGCGGAGCTGCCACAGATAGAGCACCGCGAAGAAAGCCACGAAGACGCTGGTGAGCTCGCGCAAGACAAACCGAGTGTAGGACCGGTTCTGCAGCCACCACCAGACCGACACGCGGCGCCTGTACCACCGGGGATGATACAGGGTGTAGTGCGGCTCGGCGCTCATCGCGTGCCCCACGGGAGGAGCAGCGACTTGACCCAGTGAGTCGCGGCGGTGAGCTTGTATTGCTGGATAGCGCCCGCGGGATCCACGTGCTTGGGGCACACCTTCGTGCACTCGCCCACGAAGGTGCACTGCCAGATGCCGTCGTGCTCGGAGAGGATGTTCAGGCGTTCCGCCGCCCCCTGGTCCCGGGAGTCCATGTTGTAGCGCTGAGCGAGGGCGATGGCGGCGGGACCGATGAAGCCCGGCTCGAGTCCGTAGATGGGGCACGCGGAGTAGCACAGCATGCAGTTGATGCACATGCTGAACTGCTTGTACGTGTCGAGCTGATCGGGAGTCTGGAGGTACTCGCCCTCGCTCAGCGGCTTCTCCTCCTTGCGGACGATCCAGGGCTTCACCTGCTTCAGCTTTCGCACGAAATCGGTGATGTCCACGACCAGGTCGCGCACCACCGGGAAGTAGTCCAGGGGCTCTACGCGAATGGGCCCAGGTAGGTAGTCGGAGAGGAAGGTCGCGCACGTGAGCTTCGGGGTGCCGTTCACCTTCATCCCACAGCTTCCGCACACGCCCATCCGGCACGACCACCGGAAGGAGAGGGATCCGTCCAGGATGTCCTTGACGTGGTTGAGGGCATCCAGGATCACCCAGTCCTTCCGAAACGGGACCTCATAGGTTTGGAAGGTGGGCTCGGACTCTTTTTCCGGACGGTAGCGCGCAACGGAGAGAGCGACGGTGGACGGCATCCTTCCCTACCTCCCGTAGACCCGCTTGCCCGGCGGCCAGCGGGTGATCGTGACCGGCCGATACTCGATCCGGGGCTGGCCATCCTCCGCGCGATTGGCCAGCGAGTGCGCCAGGAACCGGTCGTCGTCGCGCTGCGGATAGTCGGTGCGCTGGTGCGAGCCGCGCGACTCCCTTCGCTCGAGGGCGGATTGGATGATCGTCTGGCCCACATCCAGCATGTAGGAGAGCTCGAGGGCGGCGGTCAGCTCGGTGTTGAACGTGTAGCTCTGGTCGTCGAAGACGAGATCCTGGAACCGCTCCTGGAGTCGCCGCAGCTTCCCGGTCGCCTCCTTGAGAACCGCCTCGGTCCGATAGATGCCCGCGCTCTCCTCCATGATCTGGTGCATCTCGGCGCGCAGCGTGGCGATCCTCTCCCTGCCCCCGCTCTTGCGGAGGAATCCGTCCTCGAGCCGTCGGTGTTCGTCGTGGGCCTGAGCCTCGAGGGACGGGCTCGCCCCGGCCTGCTCGGCCGCGAAGGCCGCGGCGGCCTGTCCGGCCCGCGCGCCGAAGACCAGGATCTCGGTCAGCGAGTTGGAGCCCAGCCGGTTGGCTCCGTTGATGCTCACACAGGCGGCCTCCCCCGCCGCATAGAGCCCCTTCAGCGGGGTGGCCCCGTGGATATCCGTGTGAATGCCGCCCATCATGTAGTGGACGACCGGCCGGACCGGGATCATCTCGTGCACCGGATCGATCCCCGCGTACTTGAGGCAGAGCTCCCGGACGAAGGGAATCTGCCGGTCGATCAGCTTCTCTCCCAGGTGGCGAATGTCCAGGTGGACGTAGTGCCCGTACGGTCCCTCGAAAGTCCGGCCCTTCTCCTGCTCCTTGACGAAGCACTGCGACAGCCGATCGCGCGGGCCCAGCTCCATCGAGCGCAGCACCGGCTTGGGCGTCGGCGTGCCGAGGTCGTAGTCCTGGAGGTACCGGTAGCCGTCCTTGTTCAGGAGCCAGCCTCCCTCGGCCCGCGCCGCCTCGGTGATCAGGATCCCGGTGAACGGCAGACCGGTCGGATGGTACTGGACGAACTCCATGTCCTTGAGCGGGGCGCCCGCGCGATAGGCCAGGGCCATGCCATCGCCGTTCTTGATGTTGGCGTTGGTGGTGAAGGGAAAGACCTTGCCGCAGCCTCCCGTGCAGAGGATGACCGCCTTGGCGGTGATGGCGCGGACCTGCCCGGTGCCGAGCTCGATGGCCACGACGCCTTGGCACCGTCCGTCGTCCACGAGCAGCTTGGTGACGAAGAACTCGTCGTAGCGCTCGATGGCATCGTACTTGAGCGTGGTCTGGAACAGCGCGTGGAGCAGATGGAAGCCGGTCTTGTCAGCCGCGAACCACGTTCGCTCGATCTTCATCCCTCCGAAGGGACGCACCGCGATGTGGCCGTCGGGCTCGCGGCTCCAGGGACAGCCCCAGTGCTCCAGCCGCAGCATCTCCTGGGGGGCCTCTCTCACGAAGGCCTCCACCGCGTCCTGATCGCTCAGCCAGTCGCCACCGGAGATGGTGTCGTAGGCGTGCTCGTCCAGGCTGTCCTGCGCCTTGATCACCGCGGCGGCTCCGCCCTCCGCCGAGACGGTATGGCTGCGCATGGGATAGACCTTGGAAATCACGGCGACGCGGAGCTTCGGATGCGTCTCGGCCACCGCGATGGCGGCGCGCAGGCCCGCCCCACCGCCGCCCACGACGAGCACGTCGCAGGTGAACAGATCCATCAGGGCGGACCCCTGCGGCGGCCACTGGGATGGCCAACGAGGTCAGCGAAAGGTTGTCCGAGAACCCGAACCAAGGACATCGTTCCCCCCACGGGATCGGACGGGCTACTTCGTGAAGCGGGGGGAGTATGTGCGGGCCCGGGGGGCCTGTCAATGCCATTCTCGCGTGCCGCCCCCTGCATCGCGGTGCCGAGGAAGACTGCCACCTTGACGCCGCGGCGCGCCCCACCTACCATCCGCCCATAGCCCCGTCCACCGACCCGTCCCGGGAGGTGCGAGCCATGAAGGTCCGAGACATCCTCAAGGTCAAGGGATCACAGGTGTACTCGATTCGGCCCGATCAGACCGTCCTGGACGCGGTCGCCATTCTCATGCAGCACCGCATCGGCGCCCTGCTCGTGCGCGACGCGACCGGTACGGTATGCGGGCTCATCAGTGAGCGCGACGTCTTGCGCGAGTGCCTGCACCGGAGCACCGATCTGGGTCGCGTCCCTGTCCGCGAGGCCATGACCAAGGACCTTGTTGTGTGCGTGCCTGATGACGAGATCGACTACGCGATGGGAATCGTGACGAAGAACCGGGTCCGCCACCTACCGATCATGGACGGCGACGGAGTAGCGGGGGTGATCTCCATCGGCGATCTCGTCAAGGCGGGCCTGGAGGAGGCCGAGTACGAAAACCGGTACCTGAAGGAGTACATCCAGAGCCGCTGAGGCCACGACCGGATCCCCTCGGCCGCGCGCTCATGGCAGGTCATGCCGGCCAACCTTGCAGACGGCGGACGCGGCGCGGCTGGTCGTGGATTCGGCGTGGACTGGTCCGCGCCGGGGTCAACGCCGGACCACGTAGCCGACCGACTCGCGGTCCCAGGTGGCCGCGGTGATCCCGGCCTCGCGCAGGGGCGTCTTCTGCAGCTTGCCGGTGGGGGTCTTGGCCAGCTCACCGGTCACCACCTCCACGAAGCGGGGCACCGCGAAGTGCGGCATCCGGGGCGCGCACCAGTCGAGCAGCGCCACCGGGTCGACCGGCGCGCCGGCGGCCGGCACGACGTAGGCCTTCACCTCGTCCTCCCCGCCGGCTCCGGCCACCTTGATGCCGACCACGGCCGACTCGGCCACCGCCGGATGGGCGTTGAGCACCTGCTCGATCTCGAAGCTCGAGATGTTCTCGCCCCGCCGGCGGATGCAATCCTTGATGCGGTCGACGTAGTGCAGCCGGCCGAGGTCGTCGAACCGGCCGGCGTCGCCGGTGTGAAACCACAGGTTGCGCCACGCCTCGACGGTCTTCTCGGGCATCCGGAAGTAGCCGGCCATGACGCAGCCCGGGAGCTTCGGCCGCACCACGATCTCGCCGGTCTGGCCCGCGGGAAGCGGCGCGTCGGTGTGGGGATCGGCGATGCCGACCTCGAACCAGTCGGCCAGCGGATACCCGGCGCAGCCGGGCACGAGATCGTCACCCGGGCGCGTGTAGGCCACGATATTGCACTCGGTCATGCCGAACCCCTGCATGAAGGGGACGCCGAAGCGCTTCTCGAAGTCCGCGCCCCACTCGGGCGCGATGGGCACCGCCATCATCAGCCGCAAGCGGTGGTCGCGATCGCGGCCGGTCGGGGGCTGGCGGAAGATGAACTCGGGAATGACGCCGAGACCGTTCGTGATCGTGGCCTCGGCCGCGCGCACCTCCTCGAGCCAGCTCGTCGCCCGGAAGCGCTCGGTCACCACCACCTGGGCCCCCGCGATGAGACTGCCCACGAACTGCATGAGCAGGGCGTTGGCGTGGAACAGGGGCATGCAGACGAAGTAGCGGTCGGCCGCGGTGAGGGCGGTGGCCTCCGCCAGCCCGAGGCCGGCCAGGTAGCAGTGGCCATGAGGGATGAGGACGCCCTTCGACGGACCGGTCGTGCCCGAGGTGTACATGATCATCGTCACGTCACCAGGCGAGGGAGTCACAAGTTCCAAGTCGGCCGGCGCCCGGAGCGCGCGCAGCTCGGGGAACATCAGACGCCGGGCCGTAGCCAGGCACGCCGGCGTCGGCGTGACCGGATCGCCGACGATGACCAGGGCCTCGGGTGCCACCGGGCCGGCCACGACGTCGCGGAGGTTCGCGGCCAGGCGGTCCTCCAGGACGACGACGCAGGGCTCGGCGTTGTGAAGCTGGTGCTCGAGGAACGCGCCGCGCAGGCCGGTGTTGACCGGCACCCAGACGGCGCCGAGCTTCACCGTGGCGAAGAGCATCCCGATCGACTCGGCCCGGTTGCCGACCAGGCCCAGCACGCGATCGCCGGCCCGGACCCCGAGCGCGGCCAGCGATCCGGCCAGCGCGTCCGTCCATGCGTCGAGCTGGCGGAAGGTGAAGGCCTGGCCGTCCTCGAAGCGGACGAACGGCCGGTCGCGCTGCGCGGCGGCCTGGCGGCGGAGCAGGTGGATCAGCGTCCACTCGCGCCACGGCGCCCGGCCCAGATTGCTTGCCGGATCAGCCACCAGGCGGACGGTATCCGGCTCCCTGCGCCAGGAGCAGGGCGTCGAAGCCTTCGTCGGGCGACATGAGGACGGTGGTCTTGAACTCCTTCACGGCCCCGCTCCCCGCGATGGCCATGGAGAACGCCGCGGCATTGATGGCGCTGGGCACGTCGAAGAGCACGAGCACGTCGTAGTCGCCGAACGTGTAGTACCAGGCGAGAACCTGACCGCCAAGCTTCTCGACGACCGGCTTGAGCGCCTCCATCCGGTTCTCGGGCCGCTGGACCAGCTTGTTCCACGCGGTATTCGTGTAGGACGCCTGCACCATGTAAGTCGGCATCGGGGTCCTCCTCGCCCACAGGGCGCTGCGCCGAAAACTCTGCGCCTCTCCGCGTCGGCAGTCAAGACGCGAGGAGCACCGGCTTAGCGGTCGACCAGGACCGTGAATCCGTCGTAGATCATGCGCTTGACGTCGAACGGCATCGACTTCGGATCCATGGACCCCGCCAGCCGCTTGTCCTTCATCACCTTGGCGTTGACGCGATCGCGATGCGCCCGCGACTTGAACACGATCCACGAGAACACCACCGTCTCGCCGCGCTTGAGCGGTATCCGTGGTCGAGGCGATTCAGTCGTCGATCGCCTGATAGGTTGCCGTCCAGAAATCGCGACAGACATCCGGAGGACTGGGCGAGGTCCAGGCGCGCTGGGTCATCAGGAGGCCGACCATGTCCTCCCGGGGATCCGAGCGCCAGGAGGTGCCCAGGCCGCCGTCCCATCCGAACTGTCCGACGGACCCGGCCACGTCGTCGCGCCGGGTGACCATGGACAGACCGAACCCCCAGCCGTGGCTATCGAAATAGCCCCCGCCCAGACCGGGCGTCGCCTTCTGCTCGGGCGTGAGCTGATCGGTCGTCATGGTCTCGACCGACGGCCGGGACAGGATGCGCTCGCGCCCATGCCGGCCCTTGTTCAGCATCATCCGACCGAAGGCGAGGTAGTCATCGACGGTCGAGACGAGACCGCCGGCGGCGGACGGGAACGCGGGCGCGCGGCTCCACTGGCCGCCCTTGGCCTCGTCGTAGACCTCGAGCGCCCCGGTTTCGGGACCGGTCCAGTAGCTGGTCGCCAGCCGATCGATCTTGGCCGCGGGCACGCTGAAGCCGGTGTCCTTCATGCCGAGCGGCTCGAAGAGGCGCTCGCGCAGGAAGGTCTCGAGCGGCTGGCCCGCGGCGCGCGCGATCAGCACGCCCAGCACGTCCAGCCCCAGGTCGTACATCCACGTCTCGCCGGGCTGGTGCATCAGCGGTAGTGTCGCGAAGCGGCGAATCCACTCGTCCGGCGCCGGGAGGACCTGGGGTCGCGGAGGGCCGAGAAGAAGCTGCTGCTCGTTGGCGGCCTTCAGGATCGGGTAGGGGCTCGACGCCTCCGTGACGTAGCCGAAGCCCATCCGGAGGGTCAGCAGGTCCCGCAGGCTGATCGGTCGGCTGGCGGGCACGGTCTCGTCGAGCGGCCCGTCGAGCCGCTTCAGGATCTTGCGGTCCGCCAGCTCGGGGAGCAGCCGATCCACCGGCTCGTCCAGCCGCAGCCGGCATTCCTCCACCAGGAGCATCGCCGCCGCCACCGCGACCGGCTTGCTCATGGAGCTGATGCGGAAGATCGTGTCGCGCCGGATCGGGGCGCGCCCGCCAACCGCCTTCGCGCCGATCGCCTCGACATGCACCTCACCCCTCCGGCTGACCAGGGTGACGAGGCCGGGCACTTCACCGCGCTCGACATGGCCGGCCATGACGTCACGCAGGCGGCCGAGCCGCCCCTTGGACAATCCCCCGACGCTCATCGCCCGAGGTGTCCTAGCCGCCGGCCATGGCTCCCACGACCAGGAACGGCTCCGCCCCCGCCACGACCGCGTCGGGGAGTGGGGTATCCGGCGGCTCGAGGGACAGGTCCTGCTCGCAGGCGAAGAACCTGAGGAACGGCCGGCGCTGTAGCGTGACGTGATCGCGGATCGTCCCGCGCAGCATCGGATAGCCGGCCTCCAGCGCGTCGAGCACCGCGCGTAGGGTGACCGGCCCCTCGACGGCAACCTTCACCTCGCCGTCGACGCGCGCGAGCGTGCGCAGGTGGGCCGGGAGCACGACCCGGATCATGGCAGCGTCTGGACCTCGACGGATACCACGGCCGGGAGATCCCGGACGATGGGCGCCCAGGTGTCGCCGGCGTCGGCCGAGGCGTACACCTGCCCGCCGGTGGTGCCGAAGTACACGCCGCACGGATCGAGCGTGTCGATGCTCATCGCGTCGCGCAATACGTTGACGTAGCAGTGGCTCTGCGGCAGGCCCTTGGTGAGCGCCTCCCAATCGTTACCGCCCGTGCGGCTCCGGTACACGCGCAGCTTGCCCTCGGGCGGATAGTGCTCCGAGTCGCTCTTGATCGGGACGACGTAGATCGTCTCCGGCTCGTGCGCGTGCACGTCGATCGGGAACCCGAAATCGGTCGGCAGGTTGCCGCTGACCTCTCGCCACGACTCCCCCGCGTCGTCGCTCCGCATCACGTCCCAGTGTTTCTGCATGAACAGCACCCCGGGGCGCGATCGGTGCATCGCGATGCGGTGCACGCAGTGGCCGACCTCGGCCGTCGGATCGGGGATGCCCTCCGACTTCAGGCCGCGGTTCACCGGCCGCCACGTCTTGCCCGCGTCGTCACTCCGGAACGCACCCGCCGCCGAGATGGCGATGAACATCCGCCCGGGCTGGCTCGGATCCAGCAGGATCGTGTGCAGGCACATTCCGCCGGCGCCCGGCTGCCAGGAGGACGCCGAGGCGTGGTTGCGCAGTCCGGGGAGCTCCTGCCAGCTCTGGCCGCCGTCGGTGGTGCGGAACAGGGCGGCGTCCTCGACCCCGGCGTAGACCGTGTCCGGATCGCTCAGGGAGGGCTCCAGATGCCAGACCCGCGCGAACCCCCAGGGGTGCGGCGTGCCGTCGTACCACAGATGCGTGCCGGTGGGCCCGTCGTAGACGAACTTGTTGCCCGCCGACTCCCACGTCTTGCCCCCGTCGTTCGAGCGCTGGATCACCTGCCCGAACCACCCGCTGGATTGCGAGGCGTAGAGCCGGTTCGGGTCGGCGGGCGATCCCTTGAGGTGGTAGATCTCCCAGCCCCCGAAGTGGGGGCCGCTGACGTCCCAGCGGTCGCGCTTTCCGTCTGACGTCAGCACGAACGCGCCCTTGCGCGTGCCCACCAGTACTCGTACCCGGCTCATCGCTTCGCGGCCTTCCGCTGCAGCTCCTGGCGCAGCTCCTCCTCCCGCGCGGCGTCCTCGGGGGGAAAGACGTCGGCCGGGAAGTCGGAGGCCTCGAACACCTGGCGAACCTCCACTACCTCGCCGTCCGCGAAGGGCACGCGCGAGGCCCATGCGATCGCCTCCGCCTTCGACTTCACCTGGATCATCCAGAAGCCGGCGAGCAGCTCCTTGGTCTCCGCGAAGGGCCCGTCGGTCACGCTGCGCTTCGATCCGGAGAACGTGATGCGCGCGCCCTTCGAGCTCCCGTGGAGCCCCTCGCCGGCGAGCAGCACGCCGGCCTTCGCCATCTCCTCGTTGAACTGCCCCATCGCGGCGAGGAGCTCCTTGCTGGGGAGCGCGCCCGCCTCCGAGTCCTTCGAGGCCTTCACCAGCATCATGAATCGCATCGTCATGTCTCCTTCTGGGTTCGGATTCGGAGCCGAGGTAGGCTCCTACTTATCGGTCGAACGGAGGACGGCGAGATCGACAGGCCCGGTACGTTCTCAGGATTTCCTCAGCGGGATGAGCGTCTTCAGGCGATGCTCGCGCAGGTAGATGCCGAGCCAGACGACGAGCCCGACCGCCACCTGAGGCAAGAACGGATCGCCGACGCGCCAGTGGGTGCAGATCGCCCCCCCGGTGTATCCGGCGAGGAGAATCGCGCCCAGCACCGACGTCGCCGGGATCAGATAGATCACCGTGCAGGCCGCCTCGAGGATCCCCAGCGGGATGATCATCGACTCGGGCAGCCCCAGGTGAGTCATGCCCTCCTTCACCTCGGCCCCGCCCATGAACTTCATGGCCGCGCTGAAGAGGAAGAGGAGTGACACCAGCACCGTGATCACCCGACCGGTCCACACGATCTTTCCGCTCGCCAACTCCAAGGTATCCCTCCTCTGGACGGCGGAGCCGTCAGCGGCCGACTGTTTTCCGGATGCTGCCGAAGTGCTCGTCGATGTGGACGAGCAGGCCGTTGACGATCACCTGCTCGGCGGTCATCGGGGGCAGGCCCTTCAACAGCGTACCGCTCGTCGCAAGCTCCGCGTCGCTCAGACCACGGATCGTCGCGGCGGCGGTCGCGCAGCCCTTCCGGTGCAGCTCGATCGTCTCCGCTCTGGTGCAGTCAGCGAAGTCCTTCGCGTGCCGGGCATTCATCTCGTCGAGCAGCTCCAGGCTGAGATCGCCCGGAGCCTGCCCCGCCGCGACGGCCTTGATCATGGTGGAGATCGGCTCCAGCACGCCGGCCAGGTGGTGGGCGGTCACCCCCACCGACCACTTCTCGGCCTCCGTCACCTTCTTCCAGTCCGCGTCGCTGAGCTTCTCCAGTGGCCATCGCTTCCCGAGCCTTCGCCTCGAACTGCTTGGCGAGCGCCTCACTCTTTGCTCCCATGGCAGCCTCCTATTGCCGGGGTCCCGCTTCGACCACCGACTTCATTTGCGCCAGCCCTTTCTCGAAATCGCCGCCGACCATCTTGTCCATGTTCATGACCAGGTGCATGGCCTTCGCCATGAAGTTGTTCCGGCCGTCCAGGCTCCACGTCACCGCGGTTCGCTCGCCCTCGGGCTTGAAGGTGAACTCCGCGGTACTGGTGCCGGCAAAGGGCCTCACGAACTCGAGCTTGATCCTGATCAGCTCGCTCGGCCGGCTCTCGATGATCGTCGTACGGCCCTCCCCTACCTCATGATTGCCGGACCACGTGTAGATCGCGCCGACCCCGGCCGGGGCGCCCTCGATGGTCTTCTTCATCGCGGGATCGCGCTTCGCATAGGGGGACCATGCTTCCCACTTGTGGAAATCGTTCACCTGGCCGAATACCACCGGCGCCGGGGCGGACATGGTGGCGGTCCGCTGAACGCGAAACTCGGATGGCCGCGTGGCGACGACGACCACGAGCACGACAACGATCACCGCGAGTGCTATCAGGATCTTGATGACCATGGTGGCTCCGTTTCCTCCCGTAGATCCTACACGTCCTGGCGTAACGCCTTGACGACAGATAGTCGTCCGGGGAAGCCCGGGATCGACAGCGGGAGTACCGAGCCGGAAGGACGGGTGGTGGGGTGCGCGCAAGCTGGCGCCGGAAAAGCAGAAGGTCTGGGCTGACTCCTACGGCGTGATGCCCGGCCGCTGAGGCGCCGGAGCGTGCGGGTTCAAGTAGGGGCTGGGGTTGATCCGCCGAACCTGGGAGAAGTCGAACGAGTGCGCGCGGCCATCGACGGCCTGGCCGGCCGCGGTGTAGCACCGGCAGGGTCTGGTGATCTGGATGACGGTGCCCGGCGGCAGGAGGCACCAGCCCCACGCGGTGTTGCACACGTTCGCGATGGTGCTCTGCGGCGCGGCAGACGGTGCGGCCAGGAGAAGGACGAGCGCGAAGACGACCAGCCGGATCCAACGGGGACAATGCATACCGGAACTCTCCCCGGCGAGTCGGACCCGGGACAGGTCGGACCGGTACCGAGAGCTTAGTCCCGGCTCACCCTGGGAACGGGGTCACCACGGGCATCTCCGCGATTCTCAGCTTGACGTTCTCAACCCCCGTGACGCCTCTCGCCACCGCGACGGCAACGTCAGGGTCCACACCGGCGGGGAGGTCGAGCGTCACCAGGCCGCGGGTGGACTCCACATCGATCCGGTACCGCCGCATGTCGGGATGGCCGGCGAGCGCGACCTCCACCTGCGATGCCACCACTCGGTCGCCCACGAGCTGTCTGGCCGCGTCCGTGGTTACGAGCTCGGGCCGCCGGGCCACATCGGCGAGCAGGTTCACCGCCGCCTCGCGGGAGAAGGCCGCGGTGTTGATGAGGATGTCGTAGAGGTTGGGATCCTTGACGTCGGCGTCGAAGAGATAGCGCATCCGGGCCGTCTTCTGAATGTCATCCCGGCGAATGAACTGGGCGACGGTCTTCGGCGTGACGCGTTCCCGCCCCTGGGCCGACAATGTGGCGGTCAGCCGGGTCACGCGCTCGGGGAAGGGAGCGACGATCCGCGTCCGAAGCACGTGGGGCACGCCCCGGAGCAACCATTGGCCACCACCGCCCATCAGGACGACGTTATCGTCCTGCGCAAATTCGTACAGGACCACCTGGAGGGCGATGATGCACCGGCGAGTCTCCGCATCAAAACGTTCGACCCAGGACGGCCGGTCTTCCACGAGGCGAGCGAGGCGATCTTCGGCCAACCCGTAGCGCTGCGCCCGCCCGAGAAGCTCCTCGTTATCGACGTGGGTGTAACCGAGGCGGGTCGCCACCGCCATGCCAATCTCGGCACCCCCGCTGCCCATTTCGTGGGAGATCGTCAGAATCGCCATGGCATCCTCCTGCCCAGCATGCCCTCGGATCTGAGGAGCCGGGCCGAACCGGTCGGACGGTGGCGAGAGCTTAGTCTTGGCGGTCGATTGCGTCAAGCCTATCCTGGCCTACCTCCCGGGAACCTCCCTCGCGTCTCCGCGTGGTGCGGCGGACGTGGTGACGGGTCGCCGGCGCCACTCCGCGAGCCGTTCCACCGCCACGTAGAACGCGGGGACGAGCAGTACGCCGATCACCGTCACCGCCAGCATCCCGCCGACCACGGTGGTGCCCATCGAGTTCCGGCTGGCCGCCCCCGCGCCGGTCGCGAAGACCAGCGGCAGCGAGCCCAGGATGAACGCGAAGGACGTCATCAGGATGGGCCGGAAGCGCAGCCGGGCGGCTTCGCGCGCCGCGTCCTGGATGGGGGCCCCGTGCTCCCGGCGCTCCTTGGCGAACTCCACGATGAGGATGGCGTTCTTGCTCGCCAGCCCCATGAGGAGCGCGAGCCCGATCTGCGCATACACGTCGTTGGCGAGCCCGCTGAGCCAGAGGGCGCCCAGCGCGCCGAGCACACCCAGCGGCACCGCCAGGAGCACGGCCAGGGGGACGAGCCAGCTCTCGTACTGGGCGGCCAGGACGAGGAAGACGAAGAGCGCGGACAGGGCGAAGACGAATCCCGCCCGGCTGCCCGCCTCGATTTCCTGGTAGGCGAGGCCGGTCCACTCATAGGCCATACCCGGTGGCATGACGGTGCGCGCCACGTCCTGCATGGCCGCGATGGCCTGGCCGGAGCTGGCGCCGGGCGCCGTGTCACCCGCGATCTCCGCCGTCCGATAGAGATTGTAGTGGGAGATCGTGTCGGGCCCGGTGATCGGCTTCACGGAGACGAGCGTGCTCAGCGGCACCATCTGGGCGGCCTGCCCGTTCGCCCCAGGCTGGCTCCGGACATAGAGTCGCGCGACGTCGTTGGGCGAGGCGCGGAAGCTCGGCTCGGCCTGGAGCTGGACACGGTACACACGACCGAAGGCGTTGAAGTCGTTGACGTAGAGCGAGCCCAGGAAGATCTGCAGGCTCGAGAAGACGTCGGACAGCGGCACGCCGAGCGCCTTGGCCTTGGCGCGGTCCACCTGCGCGTCGAGCTGCGGCACCCCCGCCCGGAACCCCGTGAAGGTCGCGGCCAGCTCCGGGCGCTGGCGGGCCGCGTCCATGATCTTCCGGGCCGTCACATCCAGCTCCTGGAGCGATCCGCCGGCCACGCTTTGGAGCTCGAACTGGAACCCGCCGCCGGAGCTGATGCCCCGGATGGGGGGCGGCGGGAAGACCACGATGGAGGCCTCCTGGATGCTGCCGAGGCGCGCGCGCAGGCGTGCCAGGATGGCGCCCGCCTGGAGCTCGGGCGCCTTCCGGTGCGACCAGGGCGTGAGCCGGGGAAAGAGGGAGGCCACGTTCGGGCCATTGACGCCCGTGATGAAGCTGCGCCCGCCGATGGCCACCACGGTCTCGACGCCGGGCGTCTCGAGCAGGATCTGCTCGATCTGACGCACCACCGCGTCGGTGCGCTCGACGGAGGCGGCGTCGGGAAGCTGGACGTTGACGAGGAGGTAGCCCTGGTCCTCGGTGGGCGCGAAGCCGGTGGGCACGGCGCGCAGCAAGGCGTAACCGGCCCCGCTCAGGAGCAGCAGCACCACCACCGCGAGGGCGGACCGCTGGACGATGCGCCGGACGGATCGATCGTAGCCGTTGGTGAGCCGGAGGAACGCCGCATTCCAGGTCCGGGCGAGCCATCGCTTCCGGGTCGCGCCGGCGGGACGGAGGAGGAGCGCGCACAGCGCCGGGGTCAGGGTGAGCGCGTTCAGCGCGGACAGCGCCACCGACACCGCGATGGTCAGCGCGAACTGCCGGTAGAGCTGGCCGGTGATGCCGGGCAGGAAGGCGATCGGGATGAACACCGCCATCAAGACGAGCGCGGTGGCGATGACCGGGCCCACCACCTCCGCGGTCGCGCGACGGGTCGCCTCGCGCGGATCCAACCCCTCCTCGTCGAGATGTCGCTGGGTGTTCTCCACCACCACGATGGCGTCGTCCACCACGATCCCGATGGCCAGGACGAGGCCGAAGAGCGTCAGCGTATTGATCGAGAACCCGAACACGCTGATGACCGCGAAGGTGCCCACCAGCGACACCGGGATGGTCAGGGTCGGGATGAGGGTGGCCCGCCAGTCCTGCAGGAAGACATAGACGACGAGCACGACGAGAGCGATGGCGATGAAGAGGGTCAGCACGACCTCCTCGATCGAGACCCGGACGAACTCCGTCGTATTGTACGGGCGCTCATGGGTGACCCCACTCGGAAAGCTCGGGGCGAGGCGGGCCACCGCCGCCTGGACGCCCTTCGACACGTCGAGCGCATTGGCACCCGGCAGCTGGAAGATGCCGATGAGCGCCGCCGGCTTGCCGCCGACTCGGCCGAACGACCCGTAGCTCTGGGCGCCCAGCTCCACGCGCGCCACATCGCGGACGCGGAGCAGCGAGCCGTCGGAGCGGGTGCGGAGGATGATGTCCTCGAACTCGGCCGGGGTCGAGAGGCGTCCGCGCGTGGTGACGGTGTACTGGAACGGCTGCCCGGGGAGTGACGGAGGCTGGCCGATCTGCCCGGCCGCGGCCTGGAGGTTCTGCTCCCGAACCGCGTCGGCCACATCGCCGGCGGTGAGCCCGAGACTGGCGAGCCGGTCGGGGTTCAGCCAGAGACGCATGCCATAGTCCCGCCCGTTGAACACGGTCACCTGACCGACGCCGCGCACCCGCGCCAGCACGTCCACGAGCTGCAGCGTGGCGTAGTTCGCCAGGAAGAGCTCGTCCCGGCTCCCGTCGGGCGAGGTCAAGGCGACGATCTCGACCAGATCGGGACTCTGCTTGACGATGGTGAGCCCCTGGCGGGTGACGTCCGCGGGGAGCTTGGCCTGGGCGATGGACACCCGGTTCTGCACGTTCACGGCGGCGATGTCGAGGTCGGCGCCGACCTTGAACGTCACCGTGAGCGTCATGGTCCCGTCGCTGCCGCTGCGGGAGGACATGTAGATCATGTCCTCGACGCCGTTGACCTGCTGCTCGATGGGCGTGGCCACCGTCTGCTCCACGACCTCGGCGCTGGCCCCCGGATAGGTGGCGGTCACCACCACCTGCGGCGGCGTGATCTCGGGAAACATCGCGATCGGCAGGAACGGGATCGCCACCGCGCCGGCCACCACGATGACGATGGCCAGCACGGAGGCGAAGATCGGGTGATCGATGAAGAAGTTGACGAACACGGCGATCAGCCCCCGGTGGCGGGCGGAAGGGTCTGCAGGGTCGGCTCCACACGGATCCCGGCCCGAGTCTGCTGGAGGCCCTTGACCACGACATGCTCACCCGGCTTCACGCCTTCCTCGACCACCCACAGCGGGCCCACGCGCGGGCCCATCCGGACGGGGCGCGCCTGCACCGTCTTGTCCGGCGCCACCACGAAGAGGGTCGCCGAGCCCTGGCTCTCCTGGATCGCGGCCTGGGGCACGACGAGCGCGTCGGGGCGCTCGGCGAGGAGCACCCGGAGCCGTACGTACTGTCCCGGCTGGAGCATCCGCGCCGGGTTCGGGAAGGCGGCCCGCAGGGCAAGCGTGCCGGTCCTGGGATCCACGGCGCGGTCCACGAAGTCGAGCCGGCCGCCCTGCGGATACGGGCTGTCGTCCGGCAGTGTCATGGTGATACCGGAGGAGGCCGGCCGCGCCTGCATCTCCGCCCGGCGACGCGCCCACACGGACAGTGCCTCGCGCTCGCTCACGCTGAAGTTGACGTACATCGGATCGAGCGTGGACACCGTGGCGAGGAGCGTGGCCTCACCCTTTCCGACCAGGGCTCCCACCCGGACCTCGGACCGGCCCATGCGCCCATCCAGCGGCGATTTGATCGACGTGTAGCCGAGCTGGAGCCGGGTGTTGTCGGCGGCGGCCTCGTTGGCGCGGATCGAGGCCCGCGCGTTCTCGATGGCCGCCTGGGAGGCGGCGAGCGCGGCCCGCGCGTTCTCGAGGCCGGCGCGGTCGGCCGCCACGGTGGCCTCCAGCGCGGTCATATTGGTGCGGATCTGGTCGTACTGCTCCCGGGCGATCAGCCCTTGCTGGACGAGCGTGCGATAGCGCCCCTCCTGCGTCCGGGCATTCTCGACCTGCGCGAGGTCGCGGTCGATATTGGCCTGCGCCTGCCGCACGTCGGCTTCCCGCTGGGTGAGCGCGGCCTCCGTCTGACGGAGCTGGGCGGTGTCACGGGCCACATTGGCCTCCGCCTGGCGGAGGGCGGCCTCGAAGGGGCGCGGATCGATGACGAAGAGCAGGTCGCCGGCCTTGACATCGGCCCCGTCGGGCGCCACCTGCCGCTCGATGAATCCCTCCACCCGGGCGCGCACCTCGACGGTCTTCACCGCCTCCGTCTGGCCCACGTACTGGCCGTAGACCGGGACCGAGCGCTGCGCCACGGCCACCACCGTGACCGCGGGCGGCTTCGGGGCCGCGCTCACCTGAGGCGACCGATCGCAGGCCACCAGCCCTGACAGGGCCGCGATCAGCACCATACCCCCGAGGAGACGGACAAGATACGTCATATTCCTTTGATGATCCGACCTCGTCACTGGGTTCCGGCTCCCCGCTGTCTCACGACGAAACGCTTCGTTTCGCGGCGAAACACCCGCGCGCCCCTCATTGCCGGGAAATCAGGCCCATCCGGCTGGCATGAGACTTGACTCTGCTGGGTAGAATTACCCAAGGAGCTCGCCCGCTCAATGCCTATCTCGAAGACTCTGGTCCTGGCCTCCGCGCTGACCCTCACCCTCCAGTTCCTGATCTTCGCCTATCTCTACTCCTCTCACCGCGTGCGGTTCTTCCGGTATCTGCTGCTGGCCTGGGGCCTCATGAGCCTGGCCAAGGGACTGCACGCGGGCCAGATCCTCGTCCCCGATCTCGAGATCCTGGGCGCCCTGATCAACACCGCCTTCGTCGGCGCCACCCTCCTCGTGCTGGCGGGAGGCCTGGCCTTCCGCTTCGACTACCAGATCCGGCGGCGCGACCTGGTGATCGCCGGGCTGGCCGTGCTGGGCGCCCTCAGCCTCGGTGACCTGTCGGACGCGAGCGTCGCCGCACGGAGCCTGGCCGGCTTCGTCACCGGGGGCATCCTGATCCTGGCCGGGGTGCAGTTCTGGCCTCGAGCGGCCCAGCCCCGGTACCGCGGGGCGTGCTTCCTCGCCACCTCGCTCGCCCTCTGGGGCGTCCACCGGATCGTGTCCCCGGCGTTCCCGGCCGAACCGGGCACCGCGCCGCACCTCATGATGCACCTCGGGTTCATGCTGTTCTATTTCCTCTCCACGTTCGCGATCATCATCATGGTGCTGGATCGGGCCCGGAGCGAGACCGCGACGCTCAAGGAGTTCAACGAGCGGCTCGTCGACGGCCTCGGCGAGGGCCTCCAGCTCGTCGACGGCGACTTCCGGATCCGCCACGCCAACCGGTGGATGCACGGCCAGTTCGGCCCAGTGGTGGGGCGCCGCTGCTACGAGCTGCTCGCGGGCGACGGGATGCCGTGCCCGGGCTGTCCCCTCGACCGCCGGCACGCCATCGGCGACGCGGTGCGGATCGAGGTCGCGGGAACCGACAGCCGCCGCTTCTCGCTGAGCTGCTCCCCGGTGCGCCAGCCCGACGGCCAGATCTTCCTCCTCGAGCTGGTGGCCGACGTGACCGAGCGGGAACGGCTGCAGGCGCGGCTCACCGAGGCCGAGCGCCTGGCCGCGGCGGGCGAGCTGGCCGCGGGCGTGGCGCACGAGATCCGCAACCCGCTGGCCGCCATCGTCAACGCCACGACCCTGCTCGGGGAGGAGGAGACCCTCACCCGGGAGGAGCGGGCCAATACGCTGGGCGCGGTCAAGAAAGAAGCGCGGCGCCTCAACCGGATCCTCTCGGACTTCCTCGTCTTCGCCCGCCCTCGCGAGTCCAAGCCCCTCGATGCCGACATCCGGGTGGTCGTCGATCACGTCGCGGCCCTCATTCGGGAAGATCCGGGTCGCGCCGAGCGCGTGCAGCTCTCGGTGGGGATCGATCCCGCCGTGCCCTCGTTCCCCTTCGACGCCGATCAGATGACCCAGGTGCTGTGGAACATCGCGCTGAACGGGGTCGAGGCGATGGAGGGGCCCGGCCGCCTCGACATCGCGGTGGCCCGGCGGGGCGCCGTGGTGGCGATCGCGGTCACCGACACCGGCGGCGGGATTGCGGTCGAGGAGCGCCGGCGGGTCTTCGAGCCCTTCTACTCCCGGAAGCGGAGCGGCACCGGCCTCGGGCTCACCATCGCCCGGCGCATCGTCGCCACGCACGGGGGGCGGATCGACGTCGAGTCGACGCCCGGCCAGGGCTCGCGCTTCACCGTCGTGCTGCCGATCGCCGCGGGCGTGTGAGATGGCGGCGATCCTCGTGGTCGATGACGAAGCCTCGGCCCGGACCACCCTGGCGCTACTGCTCCGGAAGCGCAACCACCGGGTGACGGAGGCCGACGGCGTCGGGGCCGCGGTCAAGGCCCTCACCGACGAGGCCTTCGAGGTCATCGTGACGGATCTCCGCATGCCGGACGGCGACGGCCTGGACGTGCTGCGGGCCGCCCGGGCCCACTGTCCGGACGCCGACGTCATCCTCCTCACCGCGTACGCCGGCTGGGAGTCGGCGAAGGAAGCGATCCAGCTCGGGGCCATCGACTACTTCGAGAAGGGCCGGGAGCCCGACGAGCTGCTCCACCGCGTCGAGCGCGCCCTCGGCGCGAAGGCCCTGCGCCGGGAGAACGCGAACCTCCGCGCCCAGGTGCGCGACCGGTACGGCCTGCCCGGGCTGCTCGCGGGCTCCGCGCAGATGGCCCAGGTGGTGGAGCTGGTACGGCGGGTCGCGCCCACGAGCGCCACCGTGCTCATCCAGGGCGAATCGGGGACGGGCAAGGAGGTCATCGCCAAGGCCATCCATCACGCCAGCGAGCGGGCGCGCGGGCCCTTCATCGCCATCAACTGCGGCGCGCTGCCTGAGACGCTGTTGGAGTCGGAGATCTTCGGGCACGTGCGCGGGGCCTTCACGGGGGCCAGCGGGACCAAGAAGGGCTTGTTCGCGGAAGCCGACGGGGGCACGCTGCTGCTCGACGAGATCGGCGAGATGGCGCCGAGTCTTCAAGTCAAGCTCCTGCGGGCTCTGCAGAGCGGCGAGATCCGTCCGGTCGGCTCGACCCAGGCGATCACGGTGGACGTGCGGGTCGTCGCGGCGACCAATCGCGACCTCGAGCAGTTGATTCGCCAGGGCGGCTTCCGGGAAGACCTCTTCTATCGCCTCAACGTGATCCCGGTCACGCTGCCCCCGCTGCGCGAGCGCCGCGAGGACATTCCGCTCCTCGCCGAGCACTTCCTCGGTCGCGCCGCCCAGCGCCTGGGCCGCAGCCTCCGCCTGAGCCCGGCGGCGGTGGCCCGGCTCCTTCGCTATCCATGGCCGGGCAACGTGCGCGAGCTGGAGAACGCGATCGAGCGCACCGCGATCCTCGCGCGACACGAGGTCATCGAGCCCGACGATCTCCCTCCGCACGTGACCGGGGGCGTGGGGCTCGGCCCGGCGCCCGGCCTCGAGCGCGAGCACACCCTCGCCGAGACCGAGCGCGCGCACATCATCCAGACGCTCGAGCGCTGCGGCTGGAACCATTCACGGGCCGCGGAAACCCTCGGCATCGGACGCACCACGCTCTGGCGCAAGCTCAAGGAGTACGGGATCGACCGGTAGATCATCGGAGGAGGGCCCCTTCTGAAGTCCAAGAGGGGGCCCCCTCCGAGCCTCCCCCATAGACAGGTTGCGCCGGCGGAAGCCGGCGCTCGAACGGAGGCTGCTCCGACACGCTCCCGGCCGGTCCTCGCCCGCCGCACGCTCCTCACGAAGGTCGACCCCGTCGTCCAGGACCCCGGCCGGGTGCAGGCTGGAGGTCGCCGGGCCCGAGCGGGAACTGCTGATTCAGGTACTCCTGCATGGCCAGCCTCCTCCTTCCCGGCACGGGCCCGGGCTCACGCCGCGACGTACGCGGCGAGGCTCGCGCGGATCAGCAACCGGGAGCGGTAGACCCGCGACTTCACCGCCGCCCGGCCCAGACCCAGCCGATCGGCGATGGCGGGGGTCGACAGCCCCTCGAGATGACAGAGGACCAGCGGGAGCCGGTAGGGCTCCGGCAACGTCTCGATCGCGCGCTCGAGCACGCCGCCCAGCTCGCGGCGGGCCAGCTCTTCGTCGGCGCGGGTCACGTGGCCGCCGAGGAGGGCGGGCATCGCGGGGATGGCGGCCGCGTGGACGTCGTCCCGCCGGCGGCGCCGCAGCCGGGCGAGGACCGCATTGGTGGCGACGCGGTGGACCCACGTCGCGAAGGTGGACCGCCCCCCGAACGACTCGATTCGCCGGACGACCGTCAGCAGGACGTCCTGGGCGACCTCTTCCGCATCCGCGCGGTTGGTCAGGATCCGGTTCACGTTGCGGTAGATGCGCGAGCCATACGCTTCGACGAGCGCGTCGGGCGCTCCCGGGGCGTCTCGGCGGAGCGCGTCGATCAGGCGCGCGTCTCCATCGGGCGGTGGGCGGTGGTCCGGGGAGCGTGACGTCATCGGATTCGAACCAAAGCAACGGCTGTGCCAGGCGTGAAGTCGAGGAAAGATCGGCAGAACCGGGCGCGGCCCCCGGCGGACCGGTTCCAAAAGGAAACCGGACGTTTCGGCGTGGAACGGCGCGACGACCGATCGCGCGGGCCGAGCGCTCGCGTTTCGCGAGGTTGGCGGCGTGGCATCGATCGTGAATTCCCCATGGCCATGGCCGCCATCCTGATCGTCGACGACGAGCCATCCGCCCGGCTGACGCTCGGCCTGCTGCTCCGGCACCGCGGCCATCTGGTCCGCGAGGCCGACTCGGTGACGGCCGCGACGAGCGCGCTCGGCGCCGATGCGTTCGACGTCGTCATCACCGACCTCCGGATGCCCGACGGGCTCGGGCTCGACGTCCTGCAGGCCGCGAAGGCCCGGTGCCCGGAAGCGGACGTGATCCTGCTGACCGCCCACCCCGGTTGGGAGTCGGCCAAGGAAGCGATGCGCCTCGGCGCCTTCGATTACTTCGAGAAGGGGCAGGAGCCCGACGGGCTCTTCCGGAGGATCGACCGCGCGCTGGACGAGCAGGCGCTCCGCCGCCGGACCGCGGTGCCCCCTCCCTCCGCCGGCGGAGAGCGGCGCTACCTCACCGTGCTGTTCGCGGACATGCGCGGCTCGATGGAGCTCCTCGCCGGGAACGACCTCGAAGAGGCGCGGCAAGTGCTGGACAGCGTGATCGAGCGATTGATGGAGTCCGTGCACCGGGCGGGAGGCACCGTGAATCAGGTCATGGGCGACGGGATCATGGCCCTGTTCGGGGCGCCCGTCGCCTACCCCGATCACGCCGCTCGGGCCTGCCGGGCCGCGCTCCACATGCAGGAGGCGGTGGCCCGCTACTCGGTCGCCCTCCACCGACGCCGCGGGGTCGACGTGCAGATCCGCGTGGGTATCAACTCGGGCGAGGTCATCGTGCGCTCGGTGGGCAGCGACCTCCGCTGGGACTACAGCGCGGTGGGCACCTCGACGCACATCGCCGCGCGCATGGAACAGCTCGCTTCTCCGGGGGCCACCGCGCTCACCGCCGAGACGCTGGCCCTCGTCGAGGAGGAGGTCAGCGTCCGGCCGCTGGGGCGGGTCGTGGTGAAGGGGCTTCCCGACGGGCTCGAGGCGTACGAGCTTGTCGGCCTCCGCTCGGCGCGCGGCCCTCTGACCCCCGCGGGTACTCTACGATGACGGCATCAGGCCTGGCGAGTCACCTCGCTCGCCCGATCCTCGGCCTCGCCCTCCGACGCGGTGAGGGTCCGCAGCGGCGGAAAGCGCGCCGGCAGGTGTGGAGCCTGCACCTGGAGGATCGCCTGGGACTCGCGCAAGCCCCGGAACCGATGGGACCCCAGGCTCCGGAGGCGTATGCCGGCCGGCCGTGACCGGCCCAGGGCATCCCGAGCCGCGCCCGAGAGCAAGATCTGACCACCGTGGGCCGCCGAGCAGATCCGGGCGACGGTGTGCACGGCCAAGCCGACGTAGCCGGCATCGGTCAGCGTGGGCCGTCCGCTATGGATGCCGATGCGGATTCTGACGTCGACGCGATCGGGCCAGGCGCGTCCTCGTACGGTCCGCTCGATCGCGAGGGCGGCTTCCAGCGCCGCCTGCGCCCGAACGAAGACGCCGAAGAACTCATCCGCGCGGGCGTCGACCTCGCGGCCGCCGGCCCGGTGCGTGCAGCCTCGGATGATGGCGCGCACGTCGGCCAGGAGCGCGGCGTACCGATCGCCGAGCCGGTTGAGGAGGCTCGTCGAGCCTTCCATATCGGTCAGGAGAAAGGTCACGCTCCCGGTCGGCAGGGTTCGCACCTCACTGGCCCGGGCTTCCACTTGGCCTCGAAGCCGCTCGTTCTCGACCGTCAGCCTGACTGCCGCGGTCACCGTCTTCACGAGATCCGGATTCTTCAAGACGGCGGGATCGTGCACGAGCGCGGTCATCGGTCGGCCCTGGCGCTCGAGCAGCGTCACCGCCCGACCCGTTCCCTCGGTGGGCAGCTCGGCCGGCTGGCCGGCGCCATCGAGATACGCGCCGGCCGAATCGGACCAGTGCAGGACCGAGAGCGTGGGATCCCGCAGGGCGGTGCGTAGCCTCCGCTCGAACTCGGCCGGTGTGCCGACCTGCCCGAGCTCGATCACCAGGCGCCCTGCCGTCGCGTCGCTCATCCGGGATTCGAGCTGACCGGTCATGAACCCGATGGGCACGATCCCGTACTTCTTGGCCGCGTTGAGGAGCTTCTTGCGCGCCCGCTCCCGGGCCGCTTCGTCCTCGAAGGCCACCTGGGTGAAGCGCGCCAGGGCATTTCGCACGTGCGACTCGTCGTTGATCGGCAGGCGCCGTCGGCCCCGCGAATCCACGTACGCAAACGCGCTCTTGGGCAGCTTCGCCCGCTTCTTGGCGTTGAGCTGGCTCATGGCAATCCGGTTCTCGGCCGGATAGACGATACTCTACCCGGAGGCGCGGGGCCAGCTGACGGCCACCATATGCGCGCCCGGGTGCCCGTGGTGCGGGTAGAATTCAGGGCCATGGGCGGACCCCCGGTGGAACGCAAGCTCGCCGCCATCCTGAGCGCCGACGTGGAAGGCTACAGCCGCCTCATGGGCGACGACGAGGTGGCCACCGTTCGCACGATCACGGAGTATCGCGAGGCGATCGCCTCGTCCGTGGCCGGGCATGGCGGGCGCGTGGTGGATGCCCCCGGCGACAACGTCCTGGCGGAGTTCTCGAGCGTGGTGGACGCGGTCGAGAGCGCGGTCGAGATCCAGCGCGAGCTCCGGTCCCGCAACGCCACGCGGCCCGTCACCCGCCGGATGCAGTTCCGCATGGGGATCAATCTGGGCGACGTGATCGTCGAGGGGTCGCGGCTCTACGGGGACGGCGTCAACATCGCGGCTCGCCTGGAGGGCCTGGCCGAGGGCGGTGGGGTCTGCCTTTCCGGTACGGCCTACGATCAGGTGGAGGGCAAGCTTCCGCTCGGCTATGACTTCATCGGCGAGCACGCGGTCAAGAACATCGCCCGACCGGTGCGCGTATATCGGCTCCGCTTCGAGCCCGGCGCCGCCCCCGGTTTGTCGGGCCGGACACGGCGTGCCAGCCGACGGCTCGTCACCCGGATCATCGGGGCGGTCGCCATCCTGGTGCTCCTCGGCGTCGGCGGATGGGCCGGCTGGCAGTGGCTCAGGACTCCCGCGCCCGCCGCGTTGACCCTTCCCGACAAGCCGTCGGTCGCGGTACTGCCCTTCTCGAACCTGAGCCAGGATCCCGCGCAGGAGTACTTCAGCGACGGCGTGACCGAAGATCTCATCACCGGCCTCTCCAAGGTCTCGGGCGTCTTCGTCATCGCCCGCAACTCCGTCTTCACCTACAAGGGCAAGGCCGTGAAGGTCGGCGACGTCGGTCGGGACCTGGGCGTGCGCTACGTGCTGGAAGGAGGCGTCCAGCGGGCGGGCAGTCGCGTGCGGATCACGGCCCAGCTCGTGGACACCACCACCGGGTACCACATCTGGGCCGAGCGCTACGACCGCGAGGTCCGCGACGTCTTCGCCCTGCAGGACGAGGTGACGCAGCAGATCATCCGCGCCCTGGCCGTCAAGCTGACCGCGGCCGAGCAGGGGCAGATGGGCCGGGCGCCGACCGGGAACCCGGAGGCCTACGACCTCGTTCTCCGCGGGCGAGAGGAGCGCCGGCGCACGACTCGCGAGGCCAACCTGCAAGCGCGCCGGCTCTTCGTGAAGGCCATGGACCTGGATCCTCAGTACGCGCCGGCCTACGTGGAGCTGAGCTGGGCCCATCTGCAGAGCTGGCAGTTCGGGTGGAACACCGACCCGGAGAGCCTGGAGCGGGCGCGAGATCTGGCCGAGCGGGGCATCGTCCTGGACGACACCCTGGTCGCGGGCCACAGTCTCCTGGCCCAGATCTATCTATGGAAGAAGGAGCACGATCGGGCGATCGTCGAGGCGGAGCGCGCCGTCGCGCTCGGCCCCAACAATGCCGACAGCTACGAGACTCTCGCGGAGGTGCTCGGGTGGGCGGGCCGGCCGGAGGATAGCATCCGGGTCATCCGTCAGGCCATGCGCCTGGACCCGCACTACCCCTTCTTCTATCTGTGGACCCTCGGGCACGCTTCCTACATGTTGAGGCGCAATGCGGACGCGGTGGCCGCATTCAAGAAGATCACGCAGCAGAACCCCAATTTCCTCCCCGCCCACGCCTACCTGGCCGTGCTGTTCGCCGAGATGGGCCGGGAGAAGGCAGCCCGGGAGGCGTGGGACAAGGCCCGCCAGCTCAGCCCCGGGGTCTCTCTCGCGAGCCTCAGCCAGCGCCTGCCCTACCGACGGCCGGCCGACCTGGACCGGCTCCTCACCGCGGCCAACCAGGCGGGGCTGCACTAGCCTGACGCGCGCGACCTTTCGAAGGAATTGGAACACAGTAAGGACACCCTCCGGATCTCAGGGCCCCCCGGCCGCCACAACGAGCAAGGGGAGGAGGCCCCGGCGAAATCAGTTGGGAAACGCGGCGGCGCCGGGACATACTCCAGGTAAGGTCCGGATTCCTCGTCCGCCTCCTGGCGGACCCTGGGAGTGGTTGATGATGGCAGGATCGCCGCAGGTTGACGTGATCCGACATCTCCCCGAGAGGACCTCATTCCCATGTTGCGCGGCGCTGGCCCAGACGCCGAAGCGGCGGCACGCTCCGCGTCAGCTACGGCAACGAGATCGCCCCCCTCGCCTGGTGCTCCACTCACCGACCACCACCCAGCAGTGCAGCCTCGAGGACCGCAAGCAGGGCCAGCCGGGGGGCCGGCTGATCGAGGGACGTCGGAAAAAGCTTACGATGCGGCGGGAGGCCAGGCGGTAGCGACACGGGATTCGACGGAGGGCTGCGATGGCGCGCAAACAGACGGCAGCGTTCGATGCGAAGGCGTTCCTGACGAAAGCCAGTGAGGGACGATCGGTCTCCGCGTACCGGAGGAAGCAAGTCATCTTCGCCCAGGGCGATCCAGCGGACGCCGTGTTTTACCTAGAGCGAGGGCAGGTCAAGCTGACGGTGGTCTCGGACCAGGGGAAGTCGGCGGTCGTCGCCATCCTCGGACCCGGGGACTTCTTTGGCGAAGGGGGTCTCGCGGGCCAGCCCGTCCGGATGGCCACCGCGTCGGCGCTGACCGAGGTGTCAGTGGTGCGAGTCGAGCGGCAAGTCATGATCCGGCTGCTCCACGAGCGGTCGTTGTTCTCCGAGCGCTTCATGGCGCACCTGCTGGCCCGCAATGTGCGCTTCGAGGAAGACCTGGTGGATCAGCTGTTCAACTCGAGCGAGAAGCGATTGGCGCGGGTGCTCTTGTTGCTGGCCCGCTTTGGCAAGGAAGGGCAGACCGAGCCGGTCATTCCGAAAATCAGTCAAGAAGTCCTGGCGGAGATGGTCGGCACCACGCGGCCGCGGATCAGTGGGTTCATGAACAAGTTCAGGAAGCTCGGCTTCATCGAATACAACGGGGGCCTGCACATTCATAGTTCGCTCCTCAACGTCCTCCTGCATGGGTAAGCCACCCGCGGCATAGCATGACGTTGGACCAAGGTCCACTACGCTCGCCAGAGAACGCCGAGTAGAGTGAACTCGCCAGGCAAGCGTGACGTGTCCGACCGTCAGCGGCTGTTTGAGGCAATCGAGAGCGGGGAGGATCTGCAATGAGACAGAATGAAGGCCTCCAGCGTGCCGCCGCAGTGCTCGTGCAGGCCACATTGGCCATGGGGTTTCTAACCGGTTGCGGGGTGGTGCCTCGCCCGCCCGACGGTACCCTCGATCTACCCCATTTCGCGAGCCAAGCGCCATCCAAGGCGATGGACCCTTCTCCCCGCTTGAGCGTCTCCGCGGAGGCCATCTGGGCCCAGTGATCTCTGGGACACCACGACCACGGGGTAGTTGCGCAGAAGATCCTCGGTGACGCGTGGTCGAAGGCCGGATGAAGAGTCAGCCATGAAGCTCCGCGATCTCCAACCGCGAGCCGGGACGACGATGGTCTGGCCGCCCCAGTGGGAGGAATCCTCTGGGCCAGGCCAGCCGTCCGCGGTGGCCGAGGAAGGCGTGCTGAAGGGCCTTCAGCGGCTGGGCAACCGGCTGTTGCTGCAGATCACGATCAACGGCCACCGGCGCACGGCGAGCATGGAATGGGACCCGCCTCCAGCCGTCGGGGATGTCGAGGTCGTGCTGCTCGCGAGTATCGGGGCCGAGATCCGACGCCTCGGTGATCTGGAGGTGCCCACCAGGAAACGGAAGACTCGGCGATGAGCCCTCATCTCGTCTTCTGGCTTCTGGGCGTCGGGATCGTGCTGGGCGTCGGCATGCTCGTGGGCAGGTTCATTCGAAGACGGCAGCGCGAGCACATGCGACGGCTCAAGGCTGAACTCAGAGCGCGCCACCGCGAGAAATGGGGCTAACGAGGGCTCGGCCGACCGTGCGGCGGGGCCCCTCCCGCCCCTGGCGATGGCGCTCGGCGTGCGTGAACGGATCTGCTGGAATGATTGCGGGAGGCCTCCATGGTCGATGGCCAGTTTATTCAGATCGCTCCGGTTGCCCTTCATATACATCAGGGGACGGTGAGGGAGACGATGGTCACTGTCTTGTATGCGTTGGATAGTCTCGGGAACGTATGGAAGCTCATCGATCAGGGCGGGCAGAAGTGGATGCTGACGACCACCGAGCGGTAAGGCGAGCGCAAGACAAAGACGCCCGTAGCAAGCGGATCCTTGCCGGGGGCAGGGCCCATCACGTCCGAATCGGTCAAGCCGCGAGTGGAACCTTGGACCAAAGTCCTATTGGCGATCTCCCGACCGGGCTGCTAGCGTGGCATTCAAGGACGCAGCGGGCTCTGGCAGGACAGCGTCCCCTGGCATTTCGAGAAGGAGGCCTAGATGGACGCACGGCTCGGATCTGGACCGAATGGTGCTCTTGCTGTCCGCCATGTCCACCCCAATGGAGCTATTTCAGGGAGACACGGATACGAGATCCCGAGACAACTCCGGCAATATTCAAGAACCAACGTTTCGTGGCCCGTGGTCGTGGAGGCCGGGAAGCGCCTCTTTCTCCTCCAGGCCGTCAACCTGAGTGCTCGCGGCGCCAAGGTTCGGCCGACGGAGCGGCTCGGTGAGGGCAGCCTCGCTCGTCTGCACTTCCACCCGCCCGACGGTTCGTCGCTCGAGGTCGAAGCCATCGTGTGGCGCATCGACCTGGACGGGCTTGCCTTCTGCTTCACCGACGACAACGACCGTCGCGTCACCACCCGGCTCGTCCACCTTGCCGGGGCTCCCCCTGGACTGCGGACGCTCGAGCTGAACTAGGCACCCAGAGGAGGTAGAACCCGATGGCTTCGCACTCGAAAACCAATCGCGCCGTTCGACGTCTCCGACGTCTCACGCGCCGGCTCCGCGAAGCCGAACTGAAAACGACTCGGCGCAGTGGGAGGGACAATCGTTCGCTTGCACCTCGCGTCCCACTATCAGCGGCCCCGCTCCTCTCTTAGAGAAGATCCCGCCAAAAGCTTTCGTAGCGATCCTCGGGCCACCGCGCCTACGCCTTTTCGGCCGTCCGCGCCCCCACCGAGAAGGGGCCGACCACGGGCCCACTGCCGGCCACCGTGGTCCGTCGCAGGACCCGGCGGTACCGGGTGTAGTCGTAGGGGATGGCGCGATGCAGGAGACAGCGGTTGTCCCACATCACCAGGTCTTGGGGACGCCACCGATGGAAGTAGCAGAAGCGCGGCTCGCTGACATGCTCACGCAGCCAGTCATGCATCTTCTGGCCCTCCTCGAGCGTTCCGCCGCCGATCTCGCGCGAGGTGTTGCACGTGAAGTAGAGCGAGCGCCGGTCGTTCCGGTCGGGGTGCACGCGGATCAGTGGGTGGGTCACCGGCGGGAAGGCGTCACGTTCGGCCGCCGGGGTGGCGGGCATCTCGGGCTCCAGCCGCCGGATGCCTTCGTAGTTGTGCACCATGTGGAGCGGCTCGAGGCGGTGCTTCACGTCGTCGGACAACGCGTCGTAGGCGAGGAGCGTGTTCGAGAACCCGGTCTCGCCGCCCTCGGCCCCCTCCGGCAGCACCTCGATGCCGTAGAGGATCGACGCGAGCGACGGGACGAAGCGATAGGAGCTGTCCGTGTGCCACCGCGCATTGTTGCGCTGGAAGATGACCCGCGGGTCCTCCGCGGGCAGGTGCGCTCCCTCGGGCGAGACGTTGGCGACGTTGTAGACCTCGATCTTCCCCTTCGTCTTGTCTTTCTCGGGGAACCCCTCGAGGGGACCGAACTGCCGCGAAAAGGTCATGAGCTCGTCGTCGGTGAGGCGCTGGTCGCGGAAGCACAGCAGGTGGTGCTCCTGGAACGCGTCGCGAACGCGCGTCACCGTCGCGGCGTCCAGCGGTTGCGCCAGGTCGATTCCCAGCACCTCGGCGCCCAGCGCGGGCGACAGGCGGTGGATGGTCGCGTCGGTCAGCGCTTGAGGCATCGCTTCCTCCCGTGTCCGGTCGTGCTGCCGCCGATTGTCTCACGCTTGCAGTCCCGCGGAAGGCCGATGCGGTGTTCGGCTCCTCGCATGACCGCATACGACTTGCCGATCGACGCGCCCCTTCGTCCTGACGTAGCGTCGAGGGCGGCTCGATCCGTTGTCGGGGCGGCACCGGCAAGTTGCTGACATGCAGCCCAATATGAGGGGGAAAACGGATGGCGCGTGTGTGGCTAGATTATTTGATCGCAATAGGCTGGGGAGTTGCTGGTGCCGTATCGCTGGCCTGTGGCCTTGGGATTTTATTGAAGGTCTTTGACTGGCTGACTCCTATCGATGAGTGGGAAGAGATTCGGAAAGGGAACATCTCCGTTGCGATTATTTTGGCCGCGGTGATCCTTGCCCTGGGGATCGCGATCGGTTTTGCCATCATGCCTGTTCCGGCCGCCCGATAGTACGCGCTCGACTGCCGGTGCCGGCCGGCTACTCGATCAGCCCGTAGAACTTCCCCGCGTTCTCGCAGACGATCTTGCGCACGGTCGCGGCCGGCAGGTGGCTGAACTGCTCCTCGATGTATTTCGAGGACTCCGGCCATACCCCGTCGCCGTGGGGATAGTCGGAGCCCCACATCAGCGTATCCTCACCGATCTCGTGGATCATCTGGGTACCGATGCGGTCGAACTGGAACGTCGCCTTGCACTGCCGCCGCCAGTAATCGCTGGGTTTCATCCTGAGCCCCAGGTCGCGGAAGCGATCCTCCCACTCGAAGTCCATGCGGTCGAGCGCATAGGGCAGCCAGCCGATCCCGCTCTCGCCGAACGAGATCCGGATGCTCGGGTAGCGCTCGAGCACCGCGCTGCCGATCACGGCGGCGAGGATATTGATGAGGTTCATCTGAAAGCCGGAGACGCTGGTGAACATGGCGGCGCGCTTGGTGAGGCCGGTTGCCTTCTCCCGCACGCTGGGCGGCATGGTCGGAAAGGTGTGGAAGTGCAGCGGCAGACCGACCTCGTTCACCGCCTGCCAGAGCGGCTCCCACGACGGGTGCCACATCGGCTCCATGTCCCACGAGCACGATAGCTCGAGGCCGCGCAGCCCAACCTTCGCCACCCGATGGATCTCGCGCACCGCCGCGCCGATATCGCCGTAGGGCAGGCAGGCCAGCCCGATGTGGCGCGTCGGGTAGTGGCGGCAGAAGTCTACGAGCCAGTCGTTATAGATGCGGAACATCTCGGCGGCCGCCTCGTGATCGCGGAGCCGCGTGGCCGCGCCCAGGATGCCGAAGATGACCTCCGCCTGCACGCCGTCGCGCTCCATGTCCTTGACCCGCAGCACCGGATCGGTGGGACGACGTATCCCCTTCTTGCCGTCATCGTACAAACCGGTAGCGGCCATCGCGTCGGCGCGGTAGTGGAGGCCCGGGACATACTTCTGCCCCGAGGGCCCCACGCCGCCCACGAGACCGAACGAGGCGCCGTTCCTCGCCGTCCAGCACGGGCCGTCTGGCCCATCGGTGACGTACGGCATGCGGTCGCGCAGGGCGGCGGACGCGTTGGCCGTGAAGAGGTCGGGCGGAATCCAGGGCATGTCGATGTGGCAATCGGCGGAGATCCGCGTGTAGTCCATGAGGTCCCCCTCTGGCCGGCCATGATAAGCCATCCCGGACGGGAGCAGTGCCCCTTTGAACGGCAAGCAGGCCGGGTCGGGATTGCCGACGCCGGCCTGCTCGGATCAGCCACGGCCCCGGCGGGAGGCAGGGGCGATAGGCGCTACGCGTTCACACGGTGGATATAGCCGTAGCGCGCGTTGCTTCGCATGCCGCCGAGCCTGACGTACTCGGCCTTGATGGCGGCCACCTTGTCCCCCGTGATGTCCCCCTGCGCCATCTTCACGTCGATCCGGTAGAGCCGCGCCGAGTTACGAGAGAAGATCGCGGTCTTGACCGGACCGTCGGCGGCGCCGAGCGCCGCGAAGCCGTGCTTCTTCTGCATGTCGGCCGGGATCTCAAGTCGCCGCAGCGCCTCGATCTGCCACTGGGGCGAGCCGTACCACAGGGAATCGGTGCCCCAGAGCACGTGGTCAGAGCCGAGCCCGCGGACCAGCGTGCCCACGAAGGCGGCCGCGAAGCGCGGGTTGGCCACCGCGGAGTTGGCGAACGCGGTGCCCAGCTCACCGTAGACGTTCTTGACTCCGTACTTGGCCGGGATCTCGGCCAGGTCGGTCGCCCACTGGATGCGGCCGCTCTTGTCGAACTCGGCCAGCGCCTCGTCGGGCTTCTCCAGGAAAGGCCGGAGCGCCCCGTGATACATCACGAAGTTGAGCTTCGGCCAGTCCTTGGCCGCCTTGCCGACATCCCAGACCGTGTTGTACTCCCAGACGCCCGGCCACGACTTCTCGTAGTCGGCGGGCAGCAAGCCCTTGTGAATGCAGACGGTGTTGATGCCGGACTTGCTGATCTTCTCGTAGAACGGGTACATCAGCTTGTCGTCGTCGAGCCGCCAGTAGGATTGCTGCTTGGAGGGGAACAGCGGATCCCCGATGGTGTAGCCCTTCCAGGAATCGGGCTTGACGGTGGCGATGCAGCGGTCCACCTCGTCCAGCCAGCCCGCGCGCTTCGGCGTGAAAACCGAGTGCCCGAGGAGACGGCGCGAGCCGCTGATCTTGTTGATCGATTTGCGCGCCATCGCGATCTGATCGTTGCTCAGGAGATCCCACGTCTCGTCGTCGAAGGGCGCCCCCGAGAGCAGCGCCACCTTCGTGTCGCTGTCGACGAAGATCTCCTTGATGTAGTTCTCGAACTTGTAGCGGGCCAGCGTGTTCTCGCCCCAGAGGGCGGGGTTCCAGTTCTGCTTGGCGTACTTGGCGAGGTCGAGCAGGCCTTCCTGCTTGAAGTCGTCGCGCACGAAGTGGGTCTGGGCGTCGATGATGAACTGCTTGGAGAGCGCGCCGGCCCGCTGGTTCGCCGCACCCGGCGTCTGGGCCTCGGCTGGGCTGACGTCGAAGACCGGGCCGAAGACCTCATTCATGGCGAGGAAGGCGGCGGCCATCCCGGCACTCGACGCCAGGAACTGACGCCGGTTCATCCCGTGGCGGGGGCCGAGGTCGTCCGCCAGCTCCTTGATGCGGACCTCCACGCGCTGCTGCTCGCGCGTCTGGGGCAGCGGGTTGAACTCGCCGTTGGACACGATCTGGGTGGGGACGGGGGAGGCGAACGAGGCGACCTCGGCCGGCGCCGTTCGCGTGAGCTCCTCGTCACTGAGGTAATGGGCCATGGCGGACCTCCTCCAGGGGAAGGGTTGAGGGTCGAGCGGCCACAGACTCCCGGGCTCGGCCCAGAGCCTAGTCCGATTCAGGTGCTTGTCAAGAGCAAACGGATAAGTGCCGTCCGCGCGCTGGGGAGACTACCCGGAGGGTATCGTCTTCTATGCCGCTGGCGGCTTACCCATGCAGGAGGACATTGAGGAGCGAACTATGAATGTGCAGGCCGCCGTTGTATTCGATGAAGCCGAGCTTCCTGAACTTGTTCATGAACTCATTGATCCGCGGTCGAGTGGTGCCGACCATCTCCGCCAGGACTTCTTGACTGACCTTCGGAATCACCGGCTCGGTTGCCCCTTCCTTGCCAAAGCGGGCCAGCAACAAGAGCACCCGCGCCAACCGCTTCTCGCTCGAGTTGAACAGCTGATCCACCAAGTCTTCCTCGACGCGTACATTGCGGGCCAACAGGTGCGCCATGAAGCGCTCGGTGAATACCGACCGCTCGTGGAGCAGCCCGATCATGGCTTGCCTACCGATTCGCACGACAGACCCCTCGGTCATCCCGGACGCGGTCGCCATACGAACGGGCTGGCCCGCGAGACACCCTTCGCCAAAGAAGTCACCGGGTCCGAGCATCGCCACCACCGCCGCTTTCCCCTGTTCCGAGATCACCGTCAGCTTGATCTGCCCTCTCTCAATGTAAAAGACGGCGTCCGCTGGATCCCCTTGAGCGAAGACGACTTGCTTCTTCTCGTACGCAGAGACCGATCGCCCCGTCCTGGCTTTCGTCAGGAACGCCTTCGCATCGAACCCGGGAGTCTGCTTGCGCCCCATCGCGGCCCTCCGTCGCTGCCAGTATTGTATCCATACGAGACTCCGAATGTCTGTCGGATACCCGACATAGGATGGTCAGCGAGACCGGGCCCAGAGAAGGGAGCTACCTGCGGGACACGGGAGGCGGGGTAAGACGGATGCTAGGCGCGAAAGAGGCGATCGAACTCGCCCTTGACAACGCGGTAGCACTCACAGGCTGCCGCTTCCAAACCCGACCGATTGAGGATGGTGATCCGGCCACGCCGGTAGCTGATCAGCCCTGCCCTCTGCAAAGCGCTCGCCGCCTGACTGGCGCTGCCGCGATTTACGCCCAGCATCTGCGACAGGAATTCTTGAGTGGACCTTATCTCGCTGGACCGCGCGCGATCCTGGGACGTCAGCACCCAGCGACAGAAACGTTGCCGTATGGTGTGAAACCGGTTACAGGCGCCCGACTGAGACAAGACCACTATCAAGGTGTGCACGTAGTGCAACACCAGCTTGTGAAGCGGCCCGCATCGCTCAAACTCTTTTCGAAGCACATCGGCCTTCATCCGCCAGGCAATACCGGACTCCTGGACGACGATTCGGTAAGGGAGCCCGTGAGACCGTAAGACAATGGGTATCCCGATCACACCTTCATCGCCGACCACGCTCACCTCGATGGACGTTCCGTCCTCGGCCACCGAGAGGATCGAGACGATGGCGGTCTCGAGGAAGTATGCCACTGGCATGACGCCACCGGGTTCATACAGCACCTGGCCGGAGCTCAAAGTGACGCGTCCGAGGTCGGGGAGAATCCGCGCGTATTCCTTGCGCGACAGACCGGCCAGAAGACGGTTACGGACTGAGTCTGCCATCAACTCCTGAGCCTAGCCGGCCAGATCCGGCCGGCATAGTGGACCTTGGTCCATGAGGACATCGCGGGCTGGAGAACGGTGGTGGCGGCGTGAACGCACTCATCGCGCCAGCGTCCTCGCACGAGCGCGCCGGCACCGTGGTGGCCTAGCAAGCCCGGCGAGACACACGCCTCCCCAGATGCCCTAATCCGCTGGGTTCTACTTCTTTTCTTGCGCGACGGCCGCTTCTGCGGCCTGGAAGCCGACCTTGCTGTGGGTGCCGTCACAGAACGGCTTGGTGACCGACGCGCCGCACCGGCACAGCGCGAACCGTGGCCCTCGCCCGCTCGTGTCGACCTTGTTGCCGTCGACGTCTACCAACTCGACTTCGCCTTCCACGAGATACGGGCCGTTGGGCCGGATGCTGATCTTGACCGCCATTGACACACCTCCTCGAAAGATTTGAAGTTCGCCACAACACGTTAGCAAAGGTACGCGGAATGCGCCCTCCCGTGCGGACCCCCTTCAGGCCGGCCGCTGGGGCCGGTCGGGATGCGGCCAGTCCACGTGGAAGAAGACGCCGCGGGGCGCGTCCACGCGCTCGAAGGTGTGGGCGCCAAAGTAGTCGCGCTGGGCCTGGATCAGGTTTGCGGGCAGCCGGGCCGAGCGGTAGCCGTCGAAGTAGGCGAGGGCGGCCCCGAAGGCCGGCGCCGGGATGCCGTGACGGGCGGCGAGCGCGACCACTTCACGCCAACTCTCCTGGCCGTCGTGGAGCGCCTTCCGAAAGTAGGGAGCCAGCATCAGGTTGGTGAGGCTCGGGTCTTTCGCGTAGGCGGCGGTGATCTTCTGCAGGAAGCGCGCGCGGATGATGCAGCCGCCCCGCCAGATCGCCGCGATCGTTCCGAAGTCGAGCTTCCAGGCGTACTCCTTCTGCGCCTCCGCCATGAGCTGGAAGCCCTGGGCGTAGGCGCAGATCTTCGAGCAGTAGAGGGCGCGGCGGACGGACTCGACCAGGGTGCGCTTCGAGCCGCGGAAGATGCGCGTGGGGCCGCGCAGGATTCGCGCCGCGGCCACCCGCTCGGCCTTGAGCGCCGACAGGCACCGCGCGAACACGGCCTCCGCGATGGCGTTGGCGGGGATGCCGAGGTCGAGCGCGCTCACCGACGTCCACTTCCCCGTCCCCTTCTGACCGGCCGCGTCCAGCACGACGTCGACGAGGAGCCGGCGCGGATTGCTGGGATCGGCCTGGCCAAGGATGTCGGCGGTGATCTGGATCAGGTAGCTCCCCAGCTCGCCCCGATTCCAGTCGGTGAAGACCTCCGCCAGCGCGGCGCCCCGCAGGCCGCCGAGCCCGGTCAGCAGGTGGTAGGCCTCGGCGATGAGCTGCATGTCGATGTACTCGATGCCGTTGTGGACCATTTTCACGTAGTGGCCGGCGCCGTTCGGACCGATATAGGCCGCGCACGGCACGCCGCCCACCACCGGCTTGCCGGGGGCGAAGTCCTCGAGCGGCACGCCGGTGCGCGGATCCACCTTGGCCGCGATGGCTTCCCAGATCGGCCGCAGGTGCTCCCAGGAAGCCGGATGACCGCCCGGCATGAGGGACGGGCCGAACCGGGCCCCGACCTCGCCCCCGCTCACGCCCGAGCCGAAGAAGCGGCAGCGGTCCGCATACACCTTCTCTCTGCGGATGGTGTCGGTCCACTGGCTGTTGCCGCAGTCGACGACGATGTCGTCGGGCTCGAGGCCGGCGGCGCCGAGCTGGTCCACGAGAGCGTCCACCGCGGGCCCGGCCTTGACGAGGACCACGATCTTCCGCGGCTTCTTGAGGGATCCGAGCAGGTCGGAGAGCGTGGCGCAACCAACGAGGCCGCCCCGCGTGTCCGGGTGGCCGCGCACGAACTCGTCCATGGTCGCCGTCGTGCGGTTGTAGACCGCGACCCGGTAGCCGTGATCGGCCATGTTGAGCGCGAGGTTCTGGCCCATCACCGCCAGCCCGATCAGCCCGACGTCCGCCCGCCCGGTTTCGTTCACGATCGTCCGTTCCTCCGGCTTGAACCACTACACGCGCTCGCCGGTCGCGTCAATGCCCCTCGTACCCGGCGCAGATGCGCGCGGCCCGCCGAGTCTTGCTCGGTGGCGCGGACCGGATGACCGCTCATAACCCCGTCGCGGGGGCCCTGAGACGTTCCGCCTGCTCCTCGGCCTGTCGAACGCGTCTCGACAGAGTGATCAACAGGGTTTGAGTGAGCCCAGGAACTTCCTTGAGAAGTACGGAGAAGTGCCGGCGGCTGATGACGAGCAACCGCACCGGCGTATCCGCGACGACCGTCGCAGACCGCGGGCCCCCATCCAGCAAGCTCATCTCGCCGAAGAACTCCCCAGGGTGTAGGGGCACCTGCTTTTCGGCTGACACCTCGACTCGGGCGGCCCCATCAATGATCAGAAAGAACTCGTCGCCCGGCTCGCCAGCACGGGTCAGGACGGTGTTAGCCCCAACGTCGAAGACCCGGGCGATCTTGGCGACACTCCGGAGCTGTCGCTGGCTGCAGCCCTCAAAGAGGGGGACTTCCTTGAGCCGCTCAATCTTGTCGTCCTGCTTGGCCCCAGGTCCGGCGGAGACGGGTTCCAGGCGACCTTCAGCATCGTAGGGAATCGACCCGTCCATCATCCGGCTGATCAGTTCCATGGGGACCTCCGGCCTGGTTCGCGCTTATCCCTGGGACCCAGGCGCCCGGGCACCGGCCCCCTGGGTCCTCTGCCGTCTTTCATTCGATCACCTGATCCGCGCGACCGCTCATGTCGTGGGCGTGTTCCGGGTCAGGAAGTCGGTGACCCGGCGGATCGACTCGGCCAGGTGCGTCGGGCCCCGCCAGTCCTTCTGAATCTCGAGGTTCGGGGCCAGGCGTGCGATCTCGGCGCTGGTCTCGGCCGGGTGCGGCTTGTCGCTGCCGGGCTGGAGCAGGAGCGGCGTGCGGCAGCGGCGGACGAACTCGCGGCTCACCGAGAAGACGAAGGCGCCGCCGAACATGTTGCGGCCGAATTTCTGGATCATGTCCTCGCTCAACGTGGAATCGCGCTCCCGCATGGTCTTGGTAAAACCACGCACGGCCTCGTCCCAGGTGTCCCGGTTCTCGTGCAGGCCGATCGGGTTCTGGAGGACGGCGGCGGCAATTCGCTCGGGCGCCAGCTCGCACAGCGTCAGGCAGAAGGTGGCACCGATGCAGCCGCCCATGACGTGGAAGCGGCGATGGCCGAGATGGTCCATCAGCGCCAGGTGATCGCCGGCGTACGTGTGCCATCCGTGGGTCGCGGTCACCGCCCCGCGCGAGCTGCCCGCGTTGCGCTGATCCATGCCGATCACGGTGAACTGGCCGGCCAGATCGACCATGGGATTCATCCAGGGCGGCGGGGCGGCGGGGTTGCTCGGGCTGTGGCGCCAGAACTCGAGCTGCGAGCGCAGGCCGCCCGGCGCGAAGAGCAGCAGCGGAAAGCCCGACCCGTGGACTTCATAGTGGATCTCGGCATCAGGACGCGTGAAGACCGGCATCGTCATCCTCCCGAGGTGTGGTCACCGCGATTGCCGCGCCACGATAGCACCGTTTGGGGACTCCGTTCCCGGTTAGAATCCCCCTGGGAGGAGGCCCACCATGACTGAAGCCGTGACGCAGGTGGAAATCGACCAGCGCGTGTTCGATCTTTACGGCGAGTACTGCCACGGGCGCATCGACCGCCGCGAGTTCCTGCTGCGGGCCGCGCTGGTGGCGGGCGGCCTGGCGATGGCGCAGGCGTTGCTGCCGCGCTACGCTCAGGCGCAGACCATCTCCTTCACCGACTCGCGGATCAAGGCGCAGTACGTGAGCTACCCGTCGCCCGGCGGCAATTCGGGACAGATGCGGGGGTACCTGGTGCAGCCCGCGGGGCAGGGGCCGTTCCCGGCGGTCCTGGTGATCCATGAGAACCGCGGACTCAATCCCTACATCGAAGACGTGGCGCGCCGCGCGGCGGTTGAGGGCTTCGTGGCCCTCGCCCCCGACGGCCTGTTCCCGGTTGGCGGCTACCCGGGCAACGACGACGACGGCCGCACCCTGCAGGGCAATCTCGACCAGGGCAAGCTGCGTACCGACATGCTCAACAGCGCGACCCTTCTCAAGGCGCACAAGCTCTCGAACGGGAAGCTCGGCGTGACCGGCTTCTGCTGGGGCGGCAGCACGGTCAATTTCCTCGCGGTCACGCTGGGCACCGACCTACACGCCGGCGTGCCGTTCTACGGCGCGGCTGCCGAAACCGCCAGCGTGCCGAAGATCAAGGCGCCGCTGCTGATCCACTACGCCGAGACCGACCAGCGGCTCAACGAGATGTGGCCCGCGTTCGAGGCGGCGCTGAAGGCCGCCGGCGTGCCGCACCAGATGCACATCTACCCGGGCACTCAGCACGGCTTCCACAACAACTCGACGCCGCGCTACCACGAAGCGTCGGCGAAACTGGCGTGGGAACGCACCATCGCCTTCTTCAGGAAGAATCTGGCCTGATAGTCCGCCGTATCGCGAGATCGGAGACGACACATGGCAAACGCCAGCCTGGGCACGGGACTTCAGCTTCGTTCAACGGTGAAGAAGGACGGCATCCTCGAGCTATCGCTCGTCAGCGTTGCCACCCCTGAGCCAAAACCGGAGGAGGTGATCGTCCGCATCGACGCCTCCCCCATCAACCCCTCCGACCAGGGACTGCTTTTGGCCGGAGCCGACATGAGCACGGGCAAGGCATCCGGCACGGCGGACAAGCCCGTGGTGACGGCGAACATCTCACCGGCGGCGATGAAGGCGATGGCGGGGCGTCTGGATCAGTCCCTGCCCGTCGGCAACGAAGGGGCCGGGGTGGTCGTCCAGGCGGGTGCGTCTCCGGCCGCGCAAGCGCTGATGGGCAAGACCGTCGCCATCCTCGGTGGCGCCATGTACTCGCAGTACCGCTGCATCAAGGCCGTGCAATGCCTGGTCTTGCCGCCGGGGACCACACCGGCCGAGGGCGCCTCCTGCTTCGTCAATCCGCTCACCGCGCTCGGCATGGTCGCGACCATGCGCGCGGAGGGTCACAAAGCGCTCGTGCACACGGCGGCCGCCTCCAATCTCGGACAGATGCTCAACAAGATCTGCATCAAGGACACCGTCGGCCTGGTGAACATCGTGCGCAAGCAGGAGCACGCGGACGTTTTGAAGAAGATCGGCGCCACCTACGTGTGCAACTCGAGCTCGCCCACCTTCTTGGACGACCTGACCGAGGCGCTCGTCGCCACCGGGGCCACGGTGGCCTTCGATGCCATCGGCGGCGGAACCCTGGCGGGCCAGATCCTCACCGCCATGGAGATCGCGGCGAACAAGACGGCGAAGGAATACAGCCGCTATGGATCCACCACGCACAAGCAGGTCTACATCTACGGGGGCCTCGATCGCGGGCCGACCCAGTTCAACCGCACCTTCGGCATGGCCTGGGGTATCGGCGGCTGGCTGCTCACCCCCTTCCTGCAGAAAATCGGATTCGAGGCCGCCCAGAAGCTGCGGGAACGGGTCGCGGCCGAGATCAAGACCACGTTCGCGAGCACGTACACGAAGGAAGTCTCTCTCGCCGGAGCCCTGCAGCTCGAGGAGATCGCGGTCTATGGCAAGCAGGCCACGGGCGAGAAGTATCTGATCAACCCGAACAAGGGGCTTCGCTGAGCCGCGAGTAGCGCGCCGTCTCTCACCAGCCGTGGGCGAACCACCACTTCAGGCCGGGATCCTGGTAGACCAAGCGCCCCTGGCGCCAGACGAGGAGCCTGCCCTTCTTTCCCGACGCGAACTGGATGGTCGCCTCGACCGCGGGTACCGGAAGCGATTCGGCCCAGGGACAGTAGGTCGTCGTGCTTCCCTTCTCTGATCGCAGCACAGAGGTCAGGTACCTCTGGACCTCCTGGATGTCCTTGAAGGAGCCGTCGTAGTGTCGGACCGTCACGGCATGCAGGTCCCGGGGCATGACGTTCCGAAGCGGGCCATTGTCCTTGAGATCCGTGACAATCCCGAACGTGATGTTGGATGTGGGGCCGCTCTTCGAATCAGGGTCGGGCTTCGTCCCCGCCCCGCGCGCCTCGCGGGGAATGTCCGCCTCCGGCCGCTGATCGTAGATCACCCTGATCTCGTCGCCCGCCGCGGGAAAGGCGATCCCACCAATCAGGACTGCCAACGCGAGGACCAAGCATCTCATGAGCTAGGTTATCAGGCCTCTGTGCGCTGCCCCGGGCGTGAGTGTCCTGAACGCCCGCCGGTCCATCACTCGATCACCTGATCCGCCCGCTGCAGGATCGACTGAGGAATGGTCAGCCCGAGCGTCCTCGCGGTCTTGAGATTGATCGCCAGCTCCAGCCTCGTCGGCCGTTCCACGGGCAGGTCGCCGGGCTTCGCGCCCTTGAGGATCCTGTCCGCGAGGCGGGCCGCCTGCCGGCCCGCCTGGTACCGGCTGGGGGAGTAGCTGGCGAGTCCACCCTGTTCAACGAAGAGGGTGTCGTGGAACATCGAGGGGATCGCGCGGCGGGCCGTCGCCTCCAACATGAAGCCGGGAATGTTCAGGGCGAGGAAGCGCGGCGCGAGGATACCGTCCGCCTGGCCCTTCCTCAGGCCGACGATCGTCGCCTGCGCCTCATCGTGGGTCCGGAGCGGCCTCTCCACCAGGGCGATCCCGAGAAGGCGGGCGGCCTCGCGATACGCGGGCAAGTGGGTAACCGTGTCGCGGTCCTCGACGTCGTAGGGCAGCAGCACCTTCTGCAGGCCGGGGATGATCTCCTTGAAGATCTCGAGGCGCTTGGACGTCAACTCGGTGTCCAGATCGGTCACGCCCGTGACGTTGCCCCCCGGTCGCGCGAAGCTCTGGACGAGCCCCAGACCCACCGGGTCGCTGCCTCCGATGAAGACGATCGGAATCCGATCGGTCGCCAGCCGAGCCGCCCGCGCCGCATCGGCCCCGGCCGCGAGCAGCAGGTCGACGCCCTGCTGCACGAGCTCGCGGGCAGCGGCGGGGAGCGCGGCGGTGTCGCCTTGCGTGAATCGAACGCCGAGGACAAAGTGCTCGTTCTCGCGGTATCCAAGTTCCCGGAGGCCGTCCCGAAAGCCCACGATGCCCTTGGTCGGGCCCCACGATTCCGTCAGCGCCCCGATGCGCACGGGACGGCCAGGTTGGGCGCTGACCGCCCCGCCGCCGAGCACACCCACGCTCAGGACGACGAGAGCGACGGCGAGCGTGGGTTTCATCGCCCGACCGGCCGCGGCACCGGCTCGGAGAGCAGGGCCTGGAGGATCGCACGAGCCGGCGGGCTCCCCCACGCTCGGGGTCCCACGGCGAAGGCCACCGCGCGCCCGTCCCGGCCGATCAGGAAGGTGGTCGGGATCCCGATCACGCCGTACATCTTACCGATGTCGCCGTTCGAATCGAGGACGAGCGCGAACGTCAGGCCGAGGTCCCTCGCGTAGGCCCGGATGGCGGGGGGTCCCTCGCGCGCGTTGACCGCCATCACGGTCAGTCCTTGCGGCCCGAACTCCCGGTGCAAACGCTCGATCGCCGGCATCTCGGGGCGACATTCGAGACACCAGGTGGCCAGAAGTTCAGCAGGACAACCCGCCCACTGAGCTCGGCAAGCGAAACCGGATGGCCCTCTACGGTGCGACCACGGAACTCCGGAGGCCTCGTGTCCGAAGCATAGCGGCTGAGCTCGAAGGCGCCGAGCGACCCGGGCGTCGGCGGCGCGCTCAGCGCCGGACCGGCGAGCGCCAGCATGCCGACCAGCGCCCCGGCGACCGCGCGTCGTCCCCTGGGTGTGAGGCGCCGAGCCCGTCCTGCTCGCACCTACTGCTTCCCCCGGAGCTCCCGCGCGAGCTTCAGGATCGGCTCGCTGGGGAACACGCCCGTCGCGGTTCCCCGCCACTGTCCCCGGACGATACCCTGCTTATCGACGAGGAAGAGCCATCGCTGAGCCGTCGTCATCGCCCAGTCGCTCGTAAGTCCACCGTAGCTCTTGATCGTGGTGAGGTTCGGGAAGTCGCTCAGGAGCGGATACGGCAGCTTGAGCGAGTCGGCGAACGTCTTCTGCGAGAACGGGTTGTTGGAGCTGATCCCAAGGATCTGCACGTCGAGCGCCTCGAACTGGCTGTAGTCGGCCTTCCTGGCCGACAGGTTCGCCGCTCACACCGGCGAGAAGTCCGCCCCGTAGAACTCGAGGAGCGCGACCTTCTTGCCGCGGAACTGGCCGAGGCTGATCGTGCCCCCGGTCGTGCTGGGCAGCGTGAAGTCCGGCGCCTTCTCGCCGATCTCCAGGGCCTGGGCGACGCCGGGGCCGGCTCCAGGCGGAAGCGGGGCCAGGAGCAGCGCGCCGAACAGGAGGGCGATGCCCGCCCACTTGCGATGGTTGCCCACACTTGGCTCCTCGTCATCTTCCCCGCGATACCTGAGACGGGGATCAATACCGGTTGGCGATCGGCGCCTCTAGCAGGCTGCGGAAAAATCGGGTGAAAACGACAAAGTCGTGCGCGCCGAGGTGGTGCGGGGAGCCGGGGATGCCCGCGGGCTCCGCCCGGCTCGCCGCAACGCTGGCCGGCCCGCAGGGTTCGGCACCGGGG